>Ga0265337_1000116_pt1 | contig 40756 bp, 35 predicted proteins | sample 42122metaG_FD_192441 | JGI IMG/M metagenome (GOLD analysis project Ga0265337, IMG submission 192441) | Rhizosphere microbial communities from Carex aquatilis grown in University of Washington, Seatle, WA, United States - 4-21-22 metaG | ecosystem: Host-associated > Plants > Roots > Rhizosphere >... | reverse complement strand
AAAATTCGTCGGCCGCAAGGTTTACCGGTTTGGCGTTTGCCATAAGTCCGGCCAACAGCCGATCGGGAAGTTCGGAAAGCACACCGGCGGCGGGGTGGCGAGCGGCAGCCATGACATACCCCGCACGAAAATACGGCTAATGCCGCGGGAGCCTTTTACAAGAAAAGGTGGCATTGAACCACCCCAAAAGGTAATGGCCGGGCGTGGCCCGGCCATCTGCCCGATCGGAGGTGGTTCTGCGCGAGCCCGAATTAGAACGCAGCGGCGCAGTCGCGGGTGGGGTTCTGCGCGGGGACCTTGGTTCCCACAACCTGCCAATTCCGCCTTTTTGTGACGGCCAGCACAACCTCCAAACCCGCCTCCACCTAGTCTGAAGCTTATGCAAGTGCGACTTGCGCTCGCGGAGAAAGATCAGGAGCAGACGATGAACGCCCCCACTCGTAGCGGTACGCACGACGGTCTGGCGATTGAGGCCGCGGCTGGCCAGTTCGACGAACCCGGGAAGGCTGGCAAATCGAAGCGCGGTATCACGAGCTTTCGTGGCTCTCCTGCCGTCTCCCAACTGATGATTTTCAAAGCTAAAATCAGGGTGCTCTTTGGTCGAATCTGGCCCACAGCAGCGGTAGTTTGCGGATTAGGGCTAACGGCGGCTTGGGCATTACTTTTAGGATACGTCTTTATTAGCCTTATCATGCGGGCGTATGGGGCCGCCACAATCGGCGGCGTCTTTTAAAAGCCCCAATGAGTTACAAAATATTGTCGCCTACATTGCAATGCGATTCCGTCGCTGAGAGCCGGTTAGGGTCGCCCCATTTGCTCGCATTTCATCGCCTCATTCGATTCGCAAGAATGACAGCTTTGGTCGCTGATATATGGACAATTTTCAATGCAGTTCTGATTGTTGGCTGGCAGATATTTATTTTCTTTGAAAAAGGGAGCTGGCCGGCCCTGCCGCTGTCATCCGTCTTCAACAAGCTGGAAAGCGACCGTGGCGCAATCTATGCGACAGCAAGCGCTGGTGAAATCGAAAGCAGCCAACTGGCAAACGTGGTGGATGCGATGCTTCGAGTTCCGACCATCGTGCCCTTACTTGTGGCTGCGGTACTACTAACAGCGTTTTACCTATGGCTATTGCATACTGAAAAACGATATTCGGGGAATTAAAATTAGAAGTCGATGTGTGCTTGTGGCACTAATCTGACATCGAGCCGCCAAGAGGTCGCCGTTTTTTTGGGCTTACTTGGCGCGATATAGGCGGCGGCTCCCACGGTCGCGATCCACTCCTGCAAGCGTGAATACGATAATTCTACAATACTATTGAGTCCGGCATTCCGTGTATATCGGCCCAGTTGTCGATTCAAATTGCTCTAGGCATTGAGCAAGTGCCTTTACCGGCCCCGCGACCGTAAAGTCATAGCCAATACGATTCAGGGCGAGTTCATAGCGCCCGGCGTCCAGCGAGTCGTTATCTTCTAAATGCGCGATGACCATTTCACGTTGGCCCGGGATGGGTGAAACCCTGAGCTCACGTGATATGTTTCGAATTCGCCAGGCTCCCTCGATATTGGTCGATGTTGCCTTGCCATCGACGATCTTTGTCTCCCGCGCCAAGCGTGCAACCACGCGCAAAGTGATCTTTTGCGGCACACTGTTTACAAGATCGCGTCTGAAGAGAATGAACGCAGGTTTATTTTCGGATATTGTTGTAGTACTCGGCGTTTTTATTTCCGCTGAGAGCGCAATGCGTGGGTCAGGGACATTCATCGCCAAAGCTTGCAATTCGGTGAGCTTGTTATCGCTCAACACATAGATTCCGAACGAGGTCGGCAAAGGATATGGGACCTTCGTTGAATCATCTTTTGGAGCGGCATTTTGCTCATTTGAGCTATTTTGTTTTACAACGATCTCCTCAGTCCTTGGCGGCGTATTCGCGACCACTATCTGGGGTGGGGCCTTTGACGAAAGCCATAACGTTCCCGAGATAAAAATGATTCCAATAAGCACTATTCCGGCGATCAAAATCCCGACCAATTGATTGGCAAATCGTTTGTAGGACCCGAACTCTGTCGGCCGCCGGTCGTAAGGGAAGTCCTCCATCCGTTGGATTGGGGCGAGCCCCACATAGAGTGGAGGGGCTGATCGAGACGGCAAAATCTGAAGTCCGGTACCCGGCGAGAACGGAGCGGGGTCGGGCGGACCCACTTCTTCCGCATCCGTATTAGCAGTGTGGGGTCGGTCATCATCTGGAGTTAAATCGGGACGACTTACCGCGTGCTCGTATTCATTGTGTCGGTATTCTGGGCTGGGTCGTCCGCCCGTTGCAGTCGCTTCGATGCGGGCAACTGCGAGCTCGAAATCATTTATGTGCCGCACTAGGTCGGACAAGCCCAACGACGAGTGTCCGAAAAGTACATCTCGCTTAAAATTAAAGCGCGCTCGTTCGTATACCAGCTGACGCAACTGAGCTGAATTCTGCTCGGTTTTTTTTATCGCTTGCACGAGAATTGAATAGTAATCAAGTTGTTCCGCCGATGCCGGGACATTTGCGATTTGTTCACCAGGCGTATCGAAGGAAATTATCGGACGCGTTACATTGGATTTCGCGAGCGCGCCATTAGCGGAAGCCAAGAGTTGGTCTATGTTTTTGAATTTGACCAACCCGCCTGGCATCATCGCTTCAATCGAAGCGTCCGGGAGCACCCGGTATGGGATGCCAGCATAAACTCCGTCGGATTCGAACGGTGTCATGAGCGCTTGATCAGTTTAATAATCCGCAGTTAATCCAGGGAACAAACTTACCATTTTTTTAAGAGCCCCGAAAGCTAACCCCGTCCGGCTTCCTATCGCATTGAATGTATCGTACTCAATCAGCTTGGAAGTTGAAAAGCTTGCATATTCGTGTCGGGCAGGCGGCGGCGCACGTTGAAAGTGCCTTGGTAAATAATAACAATACCGCCTTCTCGATATCCGCAGCGACGCTATCATTTTGATCGGAGCGTTGAGAGTAAAGTTGGATCCATTTCCTTGAGCGTTTCCTCGATGAATTGTTGACCAACCGGTAACGCATGCCGATATGCGTCCAGAACTGCAGATTTAAGCTCGGGCTTACGGGTTACTACGGTGCGGATATCGTGGCGAACCAGTTGCTGAAAGTCCATATCGGAAATCACGGAGAAATTGACGGCCAAGGATAAGCGCAAGGGAATGAGTTCGATTTCGTTTGCCCCGGTGTAATAAGACATTCGCAGAGCGGTAGATGCTTTACGGTTGAGCCAGTCAAGTCGAGAGTCCATGCTGGCAAGCGCGAGCCAGATTCGAGCATCGTGCGGTGCGAAGGCCAAGGCCCGTTCAGCAACATCACGGGCTTGCTCAATTGTAGTGGAACTTTGTGTGCTTGCACTACCCCATTCATAGCGCCGAAACGCATCAGGATAGGTGAGCGCATCCTCGGCCCATAGATCGCCACGGATGAAGCCGAACAAAGCAGCCAGATGCGCAGCATTTCGATTCGCGACTGCGGCAGATTGTGCACTGGTGGGAAAACCAACAGGCGAGGGGCGGTGGAATTCGGCCGCTAAGATCCAAAACGCCTGACATGCGAGCACAAACGCGAGCACGAGTACGGTGCCACGGAACCACCCATAGCTAGGCGTTTTCGCCGGCTGGCTGTTCGCTAGTTTCGGAGGGCTGCCCATTAGTTATTGTCCGTCTGTGCCGAGGTCAGCGTTATAGCCCGAACAGATGCGGTTTGAGCAGACTTTTTTTCAAAACTTTCTTAGGGTCGGAGAATTGCTCAGATTATAATATACGCATCTTGTCCGTTTCTAAAACGAGACAAGTCAAGCGCCCGGTCGCATAGGCCCCAGTGTCGATATTGATTCGGTTTGGATGAAAGTCTGGTTGCAGTACTGGTGTATGCCCGTGAACGATTATTTTGCCGAAATCATCCTCGCAAAGGAGAAATTCCTGCCGGATCCAAAGCAAATCCTCTTCGCGTTGTTTTGCTAGTGGGATACCTGGCCGTACGCCCGCATGAACGAAAAAATAATCGCCACATGTGAATGACGTTTTTAGATCGTCAAGAAATCTTCGATGGCTTTCAGGCAATGCTTGACCAAGGGCGACCGCTAGCCTTGCTTGCGCGGGAGCATCCGCATTGATCGACGGCTTGATTCCATAAGACATCAGTGTCTCGAGACCCCCAAGGCGTTGCCAGTCATCGAGGATAGGAGGGTTGGTCACAAAGCGGGTTAAAAGGGTTTCGTGGTTACCTTTGAGAAAAACGGTCCGATGTGTGCGTTTGCGCTCGACTAAGCGGTCGAGCACCTCCCGCGAAGCCGGTCCGCGATCGATGTAATCACCAAGAAATATCTCAATGCCATGAGGAACCGGATTTTTTTCTAGATCCGCGTCGATACGTTTGAGCAACCGGTCGAGAAGATCCGCGCGACCGTGGATATCGCCAATCGCATAGATGCGAGCATCATCGGGCACTCGCGGTCGTGGCTCTTTCCGAGACGTCGATGATTGGAAGGCGATCATCACTTGGACCTCATCGGCCCGAGATCAAAAATAAGCGGCCAGCGCATGGTTAACAATTTCTCCTGAACAACAACTGTATTTGAATCAAATTGCGAAGTCGATCCGAACCGGGTCGAAGAGTTTTTTCCGTATTCGTATCCAACAGAAAGTTTTCACGTTGGGGCGAAATCAATGCGTCAGACAATTTGCAAGATGGTGACGGTCACTGTCGCGTTCGTCATGTCGTGCGCGCTACCCTATGCGACGCGTGCCAATTTAGACAATCTGAATTGGCCCAAAGCAGCGGTGGAGCGGGCCAGCTTTGATATGCCCGCTGCAGCGCCCGTAGAATTTCTTGCCTTGTCGCGGGAGCTCGATGCGGGGGGGGCAAGCGTCGACTTGTCTGCAACGGCTCCCGTAGACATCCTTGCCCTAGGGCGCGGTTTCCCTACCGAGACGCAGTGGCCGAACTTCGGTATACCCACCGCGCTGCCCGTGGCGCTTCCGCCTCTTCCTGGCAGGAGCCACGCGAGTGCGCACCAAACCAATTCTAACCCGCCTTCCCCCGTGCCTGCGGCACTTTTCAGCTTGCCCCGCCAGCTTGAGGCAAATGTCGACCGGGTTAGCTTTGGTGGCCCCGTCCTCGCGCCGATGGCATTCGTCCGGTTCTGCATTCGATATCCGCTGGATTGCAAGGTCCACCGGATGGCATTCCGCCCGGTGCCAGTGACGCTCACCAAAGCGCGAATGGCCGAGCTTGTGAAGGTCAATCGCGACGTTAATCGCGCGATAAGGCCACAGGAAAACCTCAATGGCGTCATGGCGGAGGAATGGCTAGTGGCTCCCCGCGAGGGGGATTGCAACGACTACGCCGTCACCAAGCGGCACGAGTTGCTTGCGCGCGGCTGGCCCTCGCGTTCGCTGATGTTGGCGGAGGTTGTGGTTCCCTCTGGCGAACACCACCTCGTGTTGGTTGTACGTACTCGCGAAGATGACGTCGTTCTCGACAGCCTGAGCTGGACCGTTCGTCCAGTATCGCAGATCCATTACCAGTGGGTCCGCGCCCAGCAAGCAGGAAATCCGAAATTTTGGTCGACGATCAATGTGACGCGCGCCGCGCGAGTAGCCATGAATACTCGGTAGTGCGAGCGCGGTCTGATTTCAAATCGAACGGCTCTTGCTCTGAGCGATGGCGATGCCAACGGCCGCTGCAGCGATCACCAAGACCGGCGTGCTAAATACCCCTACGTTGCCGAACGCCAACAGCATGGTGGCCACTATGCAACTCGCCCCCGCCGTCGAATAGAATGAATCTCTCCCGCGCCGTAGCGCACCGCGCATGAGAGTAACGGCAAGCGCGATCGCTGCCATCAGAGCTGCCCAGAGAAAGGGTCGGCCCATCTCCACGGCTATGGCGGCAGCAGCGGTCGGCGAAAGGGGAGCGATCCCAAGTTCGTCTATGTCTCGATAGATGGGAAGTATGGCGGCAAATGTTCCTGCTCCGGTACCCACCCAGCTTGTTTCCGCCAAAACACGTTGAGTAACTGCGATCAGCGGTTTTGGGGCCTGAGCTGCAAACGCAACCGTCAAATCAATCGTTCGTCCGCCAGGCCGAAGAGCGACGGCCGCATACGCAATGACTAATGCTACCGACACGATCGCGGAATATCCCCAAGGCCCAAAGCGAAAACGGCGGATAACGATCGCGACTATGAGGGTCGCGATGCCACAGGTCGCTGCAAAATACGTTTGCCTCGTCGCACTCACGAAGACGGCCAATGAGCATATTGCGGCGGCACCGAGGCATGCCACAAAAGCCAGCTGGAAAGATACAGCCGACCTGCGTTGATCTTCTGCTCTCAGATTTCCACGCTCAAGTGCATGGAATGCGCCTGCAGCCGCGAGAATGATCCCGAGAGTTGCGCTGTCGCTAGCCGCTATCCTCGCCGAGCTGCCGTCGTCGCCACTAAGTAAAGTAAGACCGCCGAGGCTGGCCGTCAAAATCAGCAGCCCGATTAACGTTGTCGCCATCGTAAGCGCGAACAAAATCCACTCAGCGCGATGGCGATCGACTGCTACTGCTGAAGCTACAAATGCGATCGCTGCCATCGAAATATATCGGGCCAAAGAGATCAAAGTGGCTCCAGGATCAATGCTGATACTTCCAGCGAGTGGCCGTCCAAGTGCCGCCGCTGCGCTCTCCCAAATCGGATGGGCGAGCCCGCTAGCCCCTAACGGAAGCACTTGAATCAGCATCCACAGCGCGGGAAAGGCCGCGACTATAGCGATCGGGCGAATGACGGATGACAAGAAACCGGCCTCGCCTGGCCGAATGCGAAAGCCGACGATCGCGACCAACACGGCCGCCGCCGCTACGACCACGCCATGGAAGATCGGTCCATCAAAGATGAGGATCAAGGGCGTTGTGACGATCAGCAAAGCGAGGAATAGTGGGGCAGGAAACATGTTGACGGCTTTGATATTCTACCGGGCGCGGTCGCGAACATGCATGGTCATCGTTGCTCGCTCAAGCATTGCTCGCCGTAACGGCCCGTTCGGCATCTCGACGACCATTGTCATATTCATAGAATACACTATTTGGTTTGGAATGGTCGAAACCATTCTCGCAATTGGGCGCGAATCTCCATATTGATCCGCCCCCCAACGGCGTCAATCAGCCGCTTCGGCCGCTTGGAAGCGGCGTCCGTCCGCCCGGACGGGATCTCAATTCCTCAACAGGCGCTTGCTATTGGGTTCGGCGACCAACGGCGTAAGCGCAAGGCATCGGCTTCTTCAGAGGCGCGCTCTGGTTGAAGATTCGGGGTGCGCTTAACCAGCGGGCTTTTGTGCCACCGCGACGGTCACAGGCGAATCCTTGCCGACGCGACTGCAAAGCGATGACGACCGTCCCGGCGAGATAGCCCACTTGCAGCGCTGCTATGGCCAAGACCATGGCAAGCAGGATGGACCAGAAGCCGTCGCTGTGAGCCACGCCGACACCAAGAGTGGCAGACGAGCCAATGACGGTGGCCGGTAGAAGGATAAGAATCTTGAAGCGCATGCCGAGCACGGCGCCGATGAGCACGGCCGTTATTGCGAGCATCATCATTGTAAAAACCTGCCGTTATGGGATGGAGCTTGCCAACGAGGCTCCTTTCAATGATTAAATGCTGCCGTTAGAATGTTAATAATTTCTTAGGTTCAACCTATTTGGCGCGGCACGGTAACTGGCCATTTAACATAGGTGCGAGCAATCAAGGCGTGGAGCAATTCGCCACCAACACCTTGAAAGCCGCTTGCAGTCCTGCGAGCGCAACAACACCGGCAACTGTGGTTTGGTCATCGTTGATGCGAATAAAAAGATCGTTTTGGGTTTGCCATGATCCGCTTACCAGGAATTTTCCGTCCCCAGGTAAGAGAACTGCCGTGCCAGGTGCAGCGATTGTCGTCTCGAATCGGGTTTCATGTCCGGGCTCGCCGAGCAAAACGTGAGGCCGCGCTCTAAGCGGGAACATACGAAGGAGAACGACAACAACTTCAGTACCGCCTCCGTTACAGCGGATCATGAGGCCAGCAAGGTCAAGGTCGGACCTCGACGTGTCGGCCGTATGCATGATGGAAATGGCGTCAGGACCTCCGTGCGGATTCGGCGTGTGTACGAGACGCCAGCCACCTGCCAATTCGGAACCGGACGGTGGCGCGGCGCCGTCGGCTCTAGCGGCGTCTGTAATGGCTCCAATAGCGGCGGACGCGGCTGCAATCGTTAGGATAAATAGCCCGACGAGGAGAGGAGAGAGGGGTCGCGACGCTGCGATTTTCATCGTATCCCTTCCGATACATGCGTAAGGCGCGGCTCCAGGATGCATTTACGGATGGTCTTGTAACCAATGTCGAGCCAGCCGGCGATCCGACGTTCAGCACTGCTAATGAAGTTCCAGAATCACTGCCCTTTCTCCAAGAGTAACGAGCCTGTTGCTCCCTCTTACCAGGGTCAAAAAATCATGGGCGGGCGTGCCCAGCCCCATGAAGGGTTGGGCCCCGCCAAAACAATGTGGAAAATTTGATTTCGAAAATCAAAGAGGATTCAACCGCCTATTGCCCTAGATCGTCCTAATTATTTGTATTTATTGATTAAAATGGACTATGCTGAAAGTGGCAATTTGGCAACATACTCTGAAATTAGGCGTCTTCACTAAGCTAATGGTTGAACTGCGTCGGCGGCTGCTGTCTTGTTACGTTGTTTTGGCCTTATGGCTGCTGTCTTGTTACGTTGTTTTGGCCTTATGATTGTTTGATCAGGTTTGGGGGGAGTGTGCTGGTTATCCGTAAATTCGCGTCACTGGCCGCGCTTGCTGGAATTATCGCATCGGCAGGTTGCACCAACCCAATGATGCCGGTAGCTGGACCGGAGAGTTGGGACGTACGTGGGCACGTACAGGATGCCGACAGCCTCCCATACGCGCTCGTCAAGCTGGCGCCGCCAGTCATTGACGTGCTGGCGACGCACGCGCCGGGGCTTTCGCAGATTTTCACGGACCGGCGCCCGCCTGAACAGATCAAATTTGGCATTGGTGACGTTGTCAGTGTGACAATCTTTGAAGCAGCCGCGGGCGGCTTGTTTATCCCGTCGGAGGCTGGTGTCCGGCCCGGCAATTTCGTGCAACTTCCCAACCAATCCGTCGACAACGCAGGTAACATTTCCGTCCCATATGCTGGCGCGGTCGGCGCAGTCAATCGCACGCCCGCCGAAGTGCAGCAATCGATCGTCAATGCGCTCAAGAATCGTGCAATTGAGCCGCAAGTGGTCGTGGCAATTGTCACCCAGAACACCTCTTTGATCAGCGTACTCGGCGAGGTCAATTTACCTGCTCGGTTCGCGGTGACTGCCGCCGGAGAAAAAATCCTCGACGAAATTACGCGTGCGGGCGGGCCTAAAGGCCAGGGCTTTGATACTTGGGTGATGCTTGAACGCAAAGGCAAGCGCGCCACGATTCCGTTTGGTGCGCTGGTCTATGAGCCAACCAACAACATTTATGCTCGCCCCAACGATACAATTTACGTCTACCGTGAGCCGCAGACTTTCGTTGCATTCGGTGCGTCAGGCACGCAGGGTCAATTCAATTTTGATGCTTGGCGAATTTCGCTTGCTGAGGCTCAAGCTAAGGCCGGTGGTCTCAACGACACGCTGGCCGACCCGGCCTCGGTGTTCATTTATCGCGGCGAATCGCGCGAGGTCGCCGAACGATTGGGGATAGATATTTCCAGGTTTGAGGGACCCGTCATTCCGGTCGTCTATAATGTCAATTACCGCGATCCGGCAGGTTATTTCTTGGCCACCAAGTTCCAAATGCGCAACAAAGACGTAATTTTTGCTTCCAACGCGTCTGCGGTTGAGCAGGCTAAGGTCATGAATTACATCAGGACGGTCACGGCCACAATCAATGATCCGATGGTCGCAGCGACAAATGCATTAGTGCTGCGAAGCGCGATAAGAGATCTGAGCCCCTAACTGCGATTGGCTTGATATGAGCAGTGGACGAATAGTGTTCGCCGTGCTCTGATTTTTATGTTTTCGTCTTTAATGGAACTGGCGGTAATGTGACGAGCGCCACGCGAACGCCTTCGAATAGGATTTCGTCTTTCATCCTCTTTGCAACGGTAGCTGCCGCGCCTTTTCCCTTTAGCTCGACGGAACCTACTGCAATTTCTTTTTGGTGCATTGTTCTTGGGCTTGGCGTTATTGCCGCGTCCCCGCGGAGCCTTCGCTGGGAGCACGTTCCGCTGTTGGGCTTGGCCGTAATTGTGACTTTGGCTTATGCCTTCGTACTGCATGAACAACTCGTCGCACGACCTTGGGTCGCGACCCCGCATCCCCTGTGGGGCAAAGCCGCCGAGGCTCTCGGCACCCCGATCGCGCCCTCTGTGTCAATTGCCCGCAATCAACCGTTCTTTGCGCTCGGTGCTCCCCTTGCCAACATGCTTGCTATCATCTGCAGTTTCATTGTTTGCATTGATCGCCATCGCGCCCGCCAACTGATTCTGGTTATCGCCTGGTCCGGCGTGGCATATGCCGCCTATGGAATTGCGACATACCTGATCGATCCGACCCATGTCCTCTGGCGCGAGAAAATAGCCTACCGCGATGTCCTCACGTCCACATTTATCAATCGCAATACGGCAGCTGTTTATTTCGGGTCGTGCGCCGTGTTGTGGTTGCTTCTTCTGTCGCAACACGTCCGCCGGCGCTTGCCGGCTGGCCCGTTTCATTGGCGGAGCGTGCCGCGTCGCCTTCTATCCGAAATGCCACGCGCCGAGGTTCTATCATTCGCGATGTTGTTTCTCTGCCTCGCAGCAATGCTGATGACGAATTCCAGAGCCGGCGTCGTGCTCTCGCTCATGGCACTCGTCGTCGCTTTTACGGTTTTTTTCTACCGCGACTTGCCGCGGCGCGGCGGGATTGCCGCGGCGCTCGCGATTGGCGGGCTTTTCGCGTTAATCTTTCTCCAAATCCTGGGCGGGAATGTCAGCGGCCGCTTCGACGTGCAGGGACTGTCCGATGAAGGCCGCCTTGAAACCTACCGCTCGACGTTGCGCATGATCGCCGACCATCCATGGTTCGGGAGCGGGCTCGGGACCTTTCGGTGGAGCTTCCCGGCCTATCGCAGCGCCAATGTCTCCATGTGGGGGGTCTGGGATCTGGCGCATAGCACACCATTGGAACTCGCCGCTGATCTTGGGTTGCCACTGGCCGGGTTGACTATTCTGGCCTGGCTGATTGTGCTGGCCGTGCTGATCAGGGGGGCGCGCATCCGCCGTCGCGACCTGATTGTGCCGGTCGGGGCGCTTGCGGTCGCCATTCTTGGCCTGGCGCACTCGGTTATCGACTTTTCGCTGCAAATCCCGGGCTATGCAATTGTAGTATTCGCTTTGGTTGGTGCAGGATTGGTACAGTCATTCCCAAGTAATAATAAATATGATGCTTACAATGATCTTTCTAAAACGCTGCCATGACGTCAAACTGTATAAGTTCACTATTTCACTTGTGCGCACTTATGTTTAGGTTAACCGAAGTTAGGCGGCCGCAAGGCCAGTTTATCGCGCCATTTTGATTGGCAAGTATCCCGTTACGTGTTAGAAATTATTAAGCTTTTATATAGGAGGCGTGCAAATGTGCGTCATCGGTCGGGCCTTTCGCTTTATTGCGGGCGTAGTCTTTGCGGTATCCGTTCTGGCTGCGGTTGGTACGAGCGCCGCTAATGCGCAACAGCCTCAAACGTCAGCCGCAAGCGCATTCCTTGCCAACCCGGGACAGTTACTGCAGCAAAATCCCAATGGCGGGGCTTTATTGATCACCGCGGTTCAGCAGCTCGCGCTTGCGGATCCCTCGACCTTCAAAGTGCTTCTTGGCCTGTTGGCGAATGCGAACGATCAGCAGAAAGGCGCTATTGGAGAAGGGCTCACCAAAGCCGCGAAAGTCGAAGTCCTAACAAACCAGACGCTAGCCGAGGATTGGCAACAGCAGATCGCGGCAATAACCGATCCGGCGTTTAAAACGGCAGCGACAAACGCACTCGGCGATGTCCGGCTGGGGGCCGTCGGCGGGGCAGCTGGCGGTGATGCCGGTGCCGGTCTCGGCGGACCAGGAAGCGGACCGGGCGGCGGGGGCGCGTCACAAGATATCCGGTCAAGCCCCACTAGCACTCAGTCGTTCACGTTCACGGGCAGCACGACCGCTGGACCTAGTTTTACCAGGGGTTCAACCACGACTTCGACAACCACAAATCCAGTGAGTCCATCCGGCCTCTGATGCAGGTAACTCGCAACAATTTTGTTGGTGGCTTAAGGTATCTTGGGACGCATTAAAGGCCGCAGTAGACAATACCGCAGGCTAATAAATTTTACGATCGTTCCGGGCTGATCTTGCGAGTCGTGGAAACGACGCGTGCCTCATCTCTTTGGATATCAGTATGCTCCAGAGTAATAACGCGCAGTCCGCAATAGACCGCGAACGGGCGGGGCCTGAAATCATTTCGGGGGCGGATGCCCTGCAGGGTTTCGTAGGGTTGGTCCGTCGCCAACGTTTCATTGTCATTTTTGTTGCGCTTCTGACGATATCACTTGGCCTGATATATTGCATCACGGTACGACCGAGCTTCACCGCTCAGGCGCAGCTGCTTATTGATGCGCGAAAATTGCAAGTATTCCAGCAACAATCAATTATAGGCGATATTCCAATCGATACGGCGCAGGTGGAGAGCCAAGTCGAAATTTTGAGGTCTGAAAACATTGCGTCTGCGGTTATCAAGAACCTTCACCTGACCGAAGATCCCGAATTCGTCGGATCGGGAAGCGGACTACTGGGAGCGCTCTATAGTGGCATTTTCAATCAATTCGGATCCGATCGGGTTCCTTCGGAGTTTGAGCTTTCTCGGCGCGCGATCGAAACCTTTCAAAATAGATTGAGCATTAAGCGCATTGGTTTGGCCTATGTAATCCAGATCAGCTTTCAATCTTACAACCCTGAGCGTGCTGCCCAGATCGCGAATGCGGTTGCGGATGCCTATATCGTCGATCAGTTGGAGGCCAAGTATCAAGCAACACGGCGAGCAAGTGCATGGCTGCAAGACCGGATAAAAGAATTGCGCGATCAGGTTTCTACCGCCGAGCGCGCAGTGGTGGATTTTAGGACACAGAATGACATCGTCAGCACCGGCGGCCCTGACAAGCGACTTCTAGGCGAGCAGCAGGTTGCCGAACTTAGTAGCCAGCTTGTTATTGCCCGCGCGAGCACCGCGGAGGCGCGAGCCCGGCTTGATCGAATCAATTCAGTACTCAAGTCAGATGCCGCCAGTGCATCGTTCGGTGAGACGGTCGCCGACACGCTGAAAAACGATGTCGTTTCAAAACTGCGCACGCAGTATCTTGATTTGGCCGCCCGTGAAGCAGATTGGAGAACAAAATACGGACGCGATCATCTTGCGGTGGTGAATTTGCGCAATCAGATGCGCGAGATTCGCAACTCTATTTTCGATGAGCTCAAGCGTCTAGGAGAGACCTACAAAAGTGACTATGCAATTGCAAAGCAGCGTGAAGTTGGCGTTCAGAGCGAACTGACGCAGGCCGTATCACAATCACAGGCAACCGATGCCAAGTCGGTTACCCTGCGCGATCTCCAAAGTACTGCACAGACATACAAGTCACTCTATGACAATTTTTTGCAACGCTACATGGAATCAGTTCAGCAGCAGTCATTTCCGATTTCGGAAGCGAGGCTGATTTCATCTGCATCCCGACCGGAATACAAGAGTAGTCCAAAAACTCTTCTCATCCTGGCGATCACGGGGCTAGGCGGGATTGCCGTTGGTTTCGGGATCGGATTTATGCGGGATCTGTCGGACCGAGTTTTCCGCAGCGGCGAACAGGTTGAGAACTTTCTTCAGACGGATTGCATTGCTCTCGTGCCGTTATTAGTGGCCGACGGAGTGGTCAATAAGTCAGACGGTGTAAACGCGGAATTGGACCTAAATAACCAAGAGGCCTCCGCGCCCGGTCAGACGACCGCTAGTTGGCTATTATCCCGCTCTTATGAAGTGATGCGCTCGTTTGCGTTAGTTTCGGATCTGCATGGTTCGATTAAATCGACCAAAAGCAAAGTCAATGCCTTTACTAAGTCACTTTCAGATCAAAATGATGAATCGGCCAAAGCATCATCGACTTTGCCGAGCGCCTTGGATTCTGCTGGTCCAAGGATGATCGTGCGCGACGACAACGCGATTTGGGCCGTAGCCAATGCGCCATTATCACGTTATACGGAGGCTATCCGCTCTATTAAGCTTGCAAACGATTTGAACGGAACAATTAAATCCAATCGAGTAATTGGCTTCACCTCGTCGCTACCGAACGAAGGGAAATCAACGATTGCCTTTTCGCTCGCGCAGTTAATGTCTCAGGTGGGCGGACGGACAATTTTGGTTGACTGCGATCTCCGCAACCCATCACTAACGCGCGCACTGGCACCTCGCGCCAAAACTGGATTGCTTGATGTCATCGCTGAGAAAGTTTCTCTCAAAGAGGCCATTTGGGAAGATCCGTCAACAAAAATGGCGTTCTTACCGACGGTTTCAAAATTCCGTCTCGCGCACTCCAGCGAAATTCTCGCCTCGGCGCCATTGAAAAAACTGTTCGAGAAGCTTCGTGAAAGCTACGAGTATGTCGTGGTTGATTTATCACCAATTGCACCGGTTGTAGATGTTCGCGCCGCGGTGCACCTCGTCGATTCATTTGTTTTTGTCATTGAATGGGGCCGCACTAAAACCGATGTCGTCGAATATGCGCTTGGCCAAGCACAAGGTGTCTACGAAAATCTGCTTGGCGTAGTGCTCAACAAGGTCGATATGAATATTTTCGGCCGGTATGCGAACCATCACGAGGGCTATTATTACAACAAGCACTATGCCCGATATGGCTATACGGAATGAGCAAGAAGCTCACCAATCTTTTAAGCGCGCATTACATTTTCATAGGCCGTAGTTTTGTTGTCATTCTCGGCTGCATTGCAATCGTCTGGGGAATTATTGTACTTCCTGTTTTTTGGCAGGAATCTTCAACAGAACGCATTGCTGGCTTGGTTATCGCCGGTGATCCATTCAAACCAGAAATACTAGCTCGGCAACTTCCCAACAAAGGTAGCATCGAAAGCGCTGCGTATTGTCGCCCGGCCGCACTTCGAAGCATCGCAGTAATTCGACTTCGCATCGCGGATGAACCATTATCTACTAACAATCAAGAAATTATCGACACCCGACTGAGGGAGGCGAGCAATTCGGTCCAAGACTCGTTGTCATGCTCACCTGCAGATCCTTACCTATGGCTAGCACTCTATTGGCTGGCGTCCAGGCGGAGCGACTTCAAGCAGGATGATCTGAAGTATCTGCGATTATCCTACCAGTTCGGTCCAAATGAAGGTTGGATTGCATCGAAACGGAATCGTTTGATCTTTGAGTCATTTGACCGATTACCGCCCGATCTTGCCAATGAGGCGCTCGATGAATTCGTTAAATTGGTCGATTCGTCGTTTTATCCTGACGCATTCGTAATCCTGACGGGACCCGCGTGGAGGATGCGCGATTTGATCTTGCCGCGGCTAAAAAATGTTGCCGAACGCCATCGCAAGGAATTTGCGAAGGCCCTTTACGCTAAAGGCTACGATGTTGTCGTTCCGGGTGTCGAGCATCCAGACCGGCATTAAAACAATTAGCTGGAACCGATGGAGCGCTTCAGGTTGAGGGCATCGTTTTCCCGGAACGGCTGGTCAGAGTGCCCATCCATATGCTCAGTGAACGATCGTCGTGACTCTCTGGTTGTGCAACTTTGGAAATAAAATCATAGGGCCACAGCAGCTATAACTCGTGTCCGTGGCAATCCATTTGTCCGAGTTATAAATCATACCGCAGAAAGCCTCTAGGCCTGACCGCCTCTTCCCTTAATAACTTGAGATGGGCAAAATCGAGGACGATCTGCTCTGGCTGTAAATTGGTTAGGCCTGCCTGGTAGATAGGATCGGCCGTTGTGATCACAATCGTTTCCGCCCATTCAGTCGCTTCGGAGATATTAGGAACGATTAATTCTGCGATATGCGGAAGGTTACTCATCAGGTAATCTTTATTCGCGCCCACAAGGCGCGCGAGCTCGACATTCGGATCGAAGATTCGCACCTGGAAGCCTTTGCCGACGAGGCGTTCCACGAGTTCAACAAAAGGACTTTCGCGCACATCATCTGTTCCGGACTTGAAACTAATTCCAAGAAAAGCAATTCGTTTCTTGGATTGGCCGATGATCCAATCGAGGCCGCGGTCGACCAACGCGCGGTTACTTTCGAGAATGTGATTGAGTACTGGCAGAGAAAGATCGAATTTGCGGGCCAAATACGTGAGCGCGCGCAAGTCCTTCGGCAAACAAGAGCCGCCGAAAGCAAAACCGGGCTGCAAATAAGCAGATGAGATATTGAGTCGCTTGTCCTGGAAAAAGATATCCATGACCTCATGGCTATCGATCTCCAAAGTACTCGCAAGCAGTCCAATCTCGTTGCCGAAAGTAACCTTCAGCGCGTGCCAAGCATTGTCGACATATTTAACAAGCTCAGCGGTTTCAATTCTAGTAGATATTTTAACGCCGGGAAGGTCACTGTAAAGTGACAAGACGGTCGCAGCCGTCGATTCATCCAGCGCGCCGACAATAGTTTTCGAGGGCGCGTTAAAGTCGGCGACTGATGAGCTTTCACGCAAGAACTCTGGATTGAACGCGATGCCGAATGCGCTGCCGGGGGTCATCCCAGAGGCTTCGGCAATCCTTGGCACGATGATTTGGCGGGTTGTGCCGGGCAGCACGGTGGAGCGAATTACGATCTCATGGCGGGTTGTCTTCGAACGGATGGCTTGGCCGATGTCGGTCGATACAGCTTCGATTGCCTTAAGACTTAATGCCCCATTTGGCTGGCTCGGAGTGCCGACGCACACAATCGATAATTCTGTCGAGGCGATGGCTTCAGGGGCATCCGTCGTAGCGACTAGGCGTCCGGCTTTGACTGTGCGTTTGACTAGTTCATCAATATCACGTTCGATAACTGGTGAGCGGCCAGACCGAATCAGGTTAACCTTGGTTTCCAACTTGTCCACACCGATAACATTATGACCCCGGTCAGCAAGGCAGGCGGCACAAACTGTCCCCACATACCCCAGGCCAAGTACGCTAATCTTCATTCTACTCGCCCACTCTCATCCGATGATTTGAAGACTGAAATTTGGTGAATAGAAGGATTCGCTGTAGGACCACAGTATCCAGTCGACAGTTACGCTTAACACTTAGCAATTGAATCATAGGCGTCAATGTCTAACTTCGCGCGTCGTTAATGTGATGGATATTCGGGGGCCTATGTGTCACCCCGCAGAGCATCTATCCTGCGCGAGAAATAACCAAATATGCGGCGTAGCCATCCAAGGCGATTCGTCCGCAGTTCAAACAGAGTGTCGTAGGCTTTTAACAGTTTCGGCTGCTCGTGATGCCACGCCAGCGTTTCGTGGACGCGGCGCCAGCCGTACTCGGCCATGCGGGTTCGGCGCGACGGATCGTTAATGAGCTCCAGAATCTTCTCGCCAAAATCGACTGGATCGTTGGCTTTGGCGTACAGTGATGCATCTAGTGCAGAGATGCGTCCCTCTGTTACGTCAAATTGAACAATTGGTTTGCCGAGCGCCATGTATTCCATGATCTTGTTCATGGTCGAAATATCGTTCATAGCTGTAACCCGGTCGGGATTCACGCAAACATCCGCGGTCGACAAGATTGTAAAGAGTGTTGAGTCGTCGACTCGACCAGTGAAAGTCACATAATCATCGAGATGCATTTTTGTGCACATCTCAGTGATTTCTTGCCATTCTGGCCCACTACCCACCACGACAACTTGAATGTCGTCCCGATGCTTCGTGCGCACGATGTACTCAACCGAAGCAAGCAGAAGATCGAGCCCTTCTGCTTGACTGATCACACCCACATAGCCGACTAGGAAATGGCGGCCATTGCACCACCGTGGATCGGAATCTAATTTTTTGACACGCTCAATATTCGGACCTGAGCGCACAACAAAGACCCGATCCGATGCCATCCCACCTCGGTCTATCGCAATCCGGCGGTAAGACTCATTTGTGGCGATAGAAATGTCCGCGGCTTTGAAAGTAAGCTTCTCGGCGAGCAGCAAGAGTCTCCAAAAGAAACCGCGGCGGGAAAATTTTGCCTCAAAAAATTCCGGATTCGCATCGTGGTGATCGAAGAGAAAGCTTTTGCCGCTGAATATCTTGTAGAACAGTCCTACAAGAAAGATCAAATCGGGTGGGTTGCAGGCATGAATTACATCAAAGCCATGTTGTCGCGCTACTTTTAATGATAACGCGAATTCCCAAAATAGGGCCGCCGAATACTCAAGGAGATAAGCCAGAGGGCCGCGCGCTTCGACCGGCAGGCTATGACGGTAGATATTGATTCCGTCGATCGTTTCTTCGAACTTGTCGTACCCGCGGCCCACCGGACAGATCACTGAAACGAGATAGCCTGCTTGATGCAGCGTTGTTGCTTCCGACCAAACGCGTCGGTCAAACGGGACCGGAAGGTTCTCGACAATCATTAGAACTCGCCTTGGGCACATCATGGTGTCCTGATCGCCGCACATCATTTTCACCTGCAACTACGGCAAAATCCTTAGAATAGGCGGCGCGCCCTCAAGCGTAGAATGGTGGAAAACTTGTTCCGAGTGGCGCCTTTTCCTGGTTGTTCCCCAGATTCCCTTATTCGGATCAGGTCCTATTGGTGCCGACGCACATGGCTACGCGCTAAGCAGCGGAGGCGATCCATCAAGCCCGCCCTACCTGCAATCCGCATCTCGATCTCTTCAAGTGGGGTGCCTTGACTGAGCGACAATCTAGGTTTGAGCCATGTGTCGGAGCGGCTTTCGCCACCGTCGGTCGTATAAACTTCTGCAATGCTTAATTTTCTCAGTACGCCAAGGACTCGTCGGTTATATGCTCCGTAAGGCGGTGCGACGTATTTTATCGGCTCTTTTGTGATGTCCGATAATATATTAACCGAGCGGTTGATCTGTTCGGCTAGCTCGGCATATTCCAGAGTTGTCCAGTTCACGTGAGCAGCGCCGTGCGATCCAATTATCATTCCTGCTTGACGTAAATCAGCGATATTAGTTCGGCTGAGGAAGCCAGGTTTTCCAATCATATTGGCAATGACAAAAAACGTAGCAGTAAATCTAAAGTCTTGGAGGATAGGTAGCGCAATCTCAACATCCGACTTATTACCATCATCGAACGTAACATGAATGCGCCGGCTCTGCGTTTGGTATTTTTTGCAAAGCTGAAGTATTTGTATAAAACGTTCTGATGATAGCCAGTATCGCTGCTCGCTCTCCGTAATATGATTGGGCGGTGTTCCGAGTCCATGGAGACAAAGATAAAGTATTTTCATAGTGCGCGATGATACCTACGAATTTGTTCTGACATCAAATCTTAATCGACGCGTATCCCAGAGCTGCTGACATGATCGTAGGCGGTTATAAAAATTTTGCTTTCAATCGGATCGCCTGGAGGTTTGCGTTTCCCAAAAATGCCTATTAGAAGACCAAATGCGTAGATCTGCCATTGGGCTACTGAATATAATCCAAGCTTAATTGAGCGCTGCCTAAGGCTCATTGCAATGACAGGCGCTAAAAAAATCGTGCACAGAGCGCCAACGGCCCAGGAAAGGTGGGGCGAGAACATAACAATCATTAGGACGACGATCCATGAAATTAAGATAATCCCGAATATACGCAGCGCTCGAAGCTCGATCAGTGCGGTTTTTAGATATGCACTGATGACTGATGCGCGCAAAAGGTCACCAGTGCCAAGAACATAACCTGTCTGTACACGGTACCATAGCATTCGAGCTGCGTTCATCGCATAGCCATAATGATCAACCGCATGATTCTGCAACCGTACAAGTCGCCACCCCTTGATGCGGAGCCGAGCCCCGAGGTCATATTCTTCATATGCATGCAGATTTCGATCTGTAAGATAGAAAACGTCATCAATAGCTGCGCGCCGGTATAAACCTCCTCCGTCGATCCAACCAACCGTTAGCGCACGATCAGCCGGTAGCGGACGGTTCGCTCGGATACGTTCCCCACGCTTCGTTCGAACCTTAAATTCTAAAGCTTGAGTCTGCATTTCGCGAAGTAGACCACCCACGCCAGCAACTTGAGGTTCGTGTTGAAGAAAGTCTAATGCTATCTTCAAAAAGGATGAATCCAGTTCCATGTCGCCATCGAGAATATAGATGTACTCACCACGGCTGTGTTGGTAACCGAGTTGAGCTGCTATACCGCAGCACCTCTCTTCGGGATTGCAGAGCTGCACAACAGTGATTGGATATTGTAATGCTATATCTATTGTTCGGTCGGTCGAGGCGCTATCCGCCAGGATGACTTCTCCTCCGTATGGCGCAACTGCCGCGAGCGAACTTTCAATAGCTCTTGCGATGTTCGATTCTTCGTTTAAGCCCTTTATGATAACGCTCACCTTCAGCATGGAATTGTCTCTTCGAGGGCTAGCCTATTCTGATTGTCGGTATTGAGCGTGTAATTTATAACTCTCGGTTCATTCGGTTGGACGTGTAGTCGCTGAACCGCGATTATAGCGGCTTAGCAACGTCAAGGTCATCCAAAGTGCCGCGGCAATAGAGCCCTCCGACAGATAAAGTGCAAAGAAAGTGCCAGAGAGACCGTGCCGATAGGTAAATAGGATGATGATGGCTGCGGAAGCAATACTGGCTGTATTATATACTAATGCCTGGATCCCATGTCGGTCCGCGGCATTGAGTGCGTCAAAAGCAATGTTCTGCGTGGCAGCAAAGATTAGTATCCAGCAAAGAATCTTGAGATCGGGAATTGCATCACCAAAGTCTCTACCGAAAAGATAGGGAAGGACGGGGGCAACAATAAAAAGGCCCAAACTTGTTGCCGAAGCGATCGCAATTGAATACGCAAGGTATTTTAGCGCGAGATGCAGAGTGGCGGAAGGTCCACGTTCGCCAGCTCGAGCGAGCCTCGGGTAGATCAGACGCTCAAATGACGACCCTGTGATTAGCGCCGTACTAACGATCCGCCGGGCAACGCTATAAGTTCCGACGATACCTGGTGTTACAACCGCGCTCAAAGCTAAGAGATCGATATTCTGCCGTAGAGACAAAAAAAAGCTCGAAACACTGAGGTTGATACCACGCCAAAGTTCGTCACGTAACACGTGCCAATGCGGAGCCCCACGAGGCCACAATACAATTGCACATGCTAATGACACACATACATACGTGACGCCGTGCCAAACCGCCCAGCCCTGTAAGCTGCCAACGCCAAATACGATACAAGCCAGAAAAGCCATTAGCGCGCGCGCAAGCTGGAAGCTGACATTGACGACATTCGCTCGCCAGAACTCGTGCCTTGCAATGAAGATTTGTTCAGTCAAAGAAACCAAGCGAAATAGAAATAAGTTACTTGGTATCATGATCAATAATATGTTCAGGTATCCAACTGTATCTGTCATGTTTCGCGCAAAAAACCACATGCCTCCAATCGTAATCAAGGACAGGATTGTACCCGAGGCAAAAATGAGGATTAGATTGTGCCCGAGTAAAGTCCGATACAGAGACGGATCGCGGACGAGCCTGCGGACCATAGCCTCACCGGCACCGAGTCCACATAATTGAGCCCCAAGAGTTGTGGCCGCGGTGATGACCATAAGCTGCCCGAACTGTTCGGAGCCCAAGTATCGGGCAAGAATAACAATGCTGATAAGCTGTGCGGCAACGCCGATCATTAAGCTGGCGGTCGAAGTCGAATATAAAAGCAACGACGGAATCATTCGTCTCAGTGCATGGACGAGATTTTGAATCATAGGGATGTCGAGAGCCCGTAGTTCGGATTTAATGTTTGACCAACGAAACTGACAGTCGTATCCTAAATATATCGAATCAGCCTCACCCTACACAAATCGAACTAGGCAAAAGCGCGTAGTAGTTTTCCAAACTCCAAACTCCAAACTCCAAACTCCAAACTCTGACCTCTGGAAAATCGGACTTATGGTCGTCATAAGCGTGGGCTACCGTTCCACCACACGGCGTTCCAAAGGGTACTGTTGTGTTGAATGTACTCTTTGTTGTCATCCGGCACATATTGTAAATATTGATCAAGCGGCTCGCTATATTCCCTCGCGCAATAATATGTGACAAGGGTGGCCGAGCTCAGTTGTCCAATGTGGTTAAGCTCAGCACGGACATCTTTCATGTAGTACAGAGCTTCGCAGGCCATAACGAGATCGAATGGGACTTGGACAGAGAAGATATCGTACCAACGAAAAGGTAACTGCCGGATAGATCATTGAAGGCCCTACTGGATTAAAAAATCTAATCGTCCAATGGTTAACTAGCGGGAGTATAATTAGTTAGACGAGCGACAAATCGTCGATTTGTAGTTATTTCTTCGCTTTACCAAGAAACTGAAAAGACAGCCGAATTGGGGCGCCAGCTCTTGGGACACTACCTGGAAAATTGCCAGCAAGGTGGTCCAAGGATTGGGTGCAGTTCATAAGCGGAATAGACTTTCCTTATGAACGAGGGCAAGTTGGGGCGCCGGTCACCCGCCCATTGTTATGTAGTATAAGCTAAGCCTCATACGGAGAGTGCATAAATATAGCCGTCAATTAATAATAATATGACTTTGGCGCGCAACCGGTGGTGCAACGTCACTTGTTAAACTAATATTCTCACGGGACCCATTCAGTGGGGGCCGATCGGTGGGATATGACACATCAATTTGGGAAGAATGTGCGTTTTGAATTCATTCTGAGTGACCGCCTGCCAATTATGGCTTGGTTGGCGTGCGTCCGACGTCAATCTGAACGAATCAATGTTTGGCATGGGTCGCATGTTTCACGCGGCGACGGCGTCTTCTGGGAAGGGATTAATCCCACACCACGTGAACCTGCAGCGGTGATTCGCCACCATTTTCCACTCAGTTCAGGTGGAGTCATTGACGGGAACCAACTCGTATTTTTCACGCCCGGCCACGTCCTCGAGCGCTTATTTTGCATTCGAGACTCAGAATCGTTATGGGTCTCGAATTCTTTGCCGCTTGTCTTGGCTGCGAGCGGTTCAGAGCTAAGTAAACGATATGTGGCTTATCCCGCGGAGTTCGAGCTAATAACCAGTCACGACCGCTGTTTTCCCCTTCAGGGCACCAAGGAACTTCGCGTATTCTATAATTGCAATATCCGCGTACACGACGATCTGCAATACGAGGTGGAGCCGCGTGTTACAAACTACAACTTCTCAACTTATCAAAATTACGTCGGAAGTTTGCAAAAATTTATAGAGGAAATGCTGACGGCAAACGGCAAAGGAGAAAATCGTTCTTATCTGCCTTTATCCACATTGTCTCGGGGCTATGACTCGACGGCTATCACTGTCTTGGCGCGCAAATTCGGTGTTAGCGAAGCTCTGTCAATCAAGGAAGCTCGAATCTACGGGCCGAACTCCGAGAATGTTACGGACACCGCTGATTTCCTTGGGATAAAACTACAAAGCATCAACCGTCTCGATTATGCAAAATACGGGTTTGAAGCGGAAAAGCTGTTTTTTGTTACCGCGTTAGCTGACGAGATTTGTTTTTACCCATTTGTGAATTCATTACGGGGCCGATTATTATTCGTGGGTGTTCATGGCGATTCGATATGGGATCGTAATGCTCATCCTGTTGGCACATGGAGGCGAGATAACGCTGGCGCGTCTATGCAAGAATTCAGGATTCGAACTGGGTTCGTATTGTTCCCCCTTGCCTTTTTTGGATGGCAACACCATGCAGACATTATTCGGTTGTCCCGATCCGACGAAATGAGACCGTGGGCCGTTGGGGGAACGTATGATCGCCCTATTCCCCGGCGTATAGCAGAAGAAGCAAAGTTGGCACGGACATCATTTGGGACGAAGAAAATGGCAGTAACGGTTACTGCCGGCGCAAGAGGAGAGGGCGCCAACCTGAGCCTAGAGCTTCAACGCAAATTGGAAGAGCATTGGGTCGATAATTATAGCCGCGCGATGCGCGTCACACTAGGCGTTATGAATCGCGCCCTTTATTCCGCTCAGGATTTATTTTACTCGTTGCAAAACTCGGCGGCAGATATTCCGCAACAGGCTGAGAATCACTCCGGTTCATCGCAATTTGTGCGCAATGCCCTTACATCAATAAAATATTCCCACTTTAGACGTAAGTACGTCAGACCGATACTGCCGGTCACCTTTGCCGCTCAGGTGACGAATAATATGTTGATTCACGAGTACGCTGGGCTGTTAGACTAAAATGTCTTCCAATTAACCAATTCGTTTGGTGGTGCTTGGAGCCGAAAGGTGATCCAATTTAATAATAGTAAGAATCGGGCAATCTCTTCGGCAAACCGATAATTCAGGTAATGCCCTGAGCTCGCCGAAGGAGGGGATTTTAAACCGGCAGAATGAGACATGACCAAATGCGTTTCGATTTTTTAATGTCTGAGCGCCTTCCTCCTATGGGTTGGTTAGCACGTAAGAGCCGGGGCTCCAGCGAGACTAAAGTGTGGCACGGGCAACAAGTCTCGATTGAGAAGGATATTTTTTGGGAAGGAATTAATCCTGTACCGGACGCACCGGTCGACGTAATCCGCAATCATTTTCCACTGTGTTCTGGGGGCGCGATTGTGGGCGAAGACCTGGTCTATTTCACGCCAGGCCATTCTCTCGATCGTATTTTCGGCTTCCGCGATGAGGGGTTATTTTGGCTTTCAAATTCCTTGCCATTGATTCTCGCTGCCACGCGTCAAAAACTGAATGATCGGTACATGTTTTATCCGTGGGAATTTGAAACAATTGATCGTCATGATCGATGCTTGCTGCTTGAAGATGGAAAGCAACTTAATATTTTTTACAATTGTAATATTCATATTGATTCACAACTGAATTATCAGACCAATTATCGACCGACAGAATTTGCGTTTGATAAATTCGAAACTTATTTTGGAGCGTTAAAAAACTTTGTTGAGGGGATAGGGGCTGTGAATGGCCACCGATCAAATCGTTATTTTGCACCTCTATCGTCATTGTCTCGCGGCTACGATTCAACGGCTGTCACCGTCTTGGCTCGCATGTGTGGGACACAAGAGGTACTTTCAATCAGAGATGCGCGGGGAAGTGAAATAGGGGCAGAAGACGTAACGAAGACGGCCGAGTTATTGGGAATGCGGACACACAGCACAGCCCGAAACAGTTATAGACAATACGGGATTGATGCTGAAAAGATATTCTATCTCACAGCCTTAGCCGAAGATATTTGCTTTTATCCATTTTTGAATGTGTTAAGAGGCCGGCTATTATTTTGCGGTTATCACGGCGATGCCATGTGGGATCGTGGTGCTTATCCTGTTGGTACGTGGAGGCGCGAGAATACTGGAGCGTCTATGCAAGAATTCAGGATTCGAACTGGCTACGTGTTATTACCCCTTGCGTTTTTTGGATGGCAACACCACACAGATATTATTCGGTTATCTCGTTCGGATGAAATGCGAAAGTGGTCAATTGGTGGACCCTATGATCGACCGATTCCTCGCCGAATAGCGGAAGAAGCGGGAATACCACGAACATGGTTTGGGACGAAAAAGATGGCAGTTACGGTGAGCGCTGGTCAGCGCAGAGAGGACGATGAGGTCAGTCCAGAGCTCCAGCAACTGTTAGAAAAACATTGGGCAAAAATTTCCACTCCGTTATTTCGCCTAAAACAAACTAGTATCAACTTTGCGAACCATACAATACTTTGGGTTCAGGCTTTGTATGGATCAAGTTCACGGCAATCGTCAATATTGCCAACGTCGCCAGAGAGCCAAACTAGAGTCTCAGGAATGATTTCTAAAGTTCGCACTACTGTCAAATACTCTAAACTAAGGCGCAAATATATCAGGCCGGTGAAACCTATCAGTTTCGCCGCGCAGGTAACTAATCGCTTGGTCGTTTCAGAATATAAGGAATTGTTTGATTGAGACCAAAATCGTAAAACCATGCTTAGAATGACTAAAGTCAACGAACGGAAATCAAAGGTGCAGTTGCGGCCCATCGACTGAGTGATTGAGCCACAAATCGGCGTTAGATCATGACAATATTGAGCAAACTTAAAGACTTTGGGAGTTCTGACAACGTCGTTCGTAGGCCACCATTTGTGTACACTGCATTCCGCCGGCTTCTTGCAGCAGCTGACACCTGGGACCGCGGACAGCGCGAATCGTGGGTTCGCGAGCGCGTTTGTCGGACGCTTAGGCTAGCTCAGAACCTTCCCGGTTATGAGAACCCGCAGCTTAGCGACGAATTATCGGCCTGGCCGATTCTAAAGAAGACTGACATAGCTGGACGTGAGGCAGCGTTCGGTCAATCGAGCTTTCTACCGAGCTATGCCGCAGCGACGGGAGGGACCACGGGAGCCCCGCTTACCATCCGGCGTTCGGCACGATCAATTTCTTTTGAGCAGGCATCGATCGATCATGTTTGTTCCAAGGCCGATCTCGAATTGGGGCGGGCTCGCGTGGCGATCCTGCGTGGAGATTATGTAAAGTCGCCCTCTGATATGGCGCCACCTTTCTGGCGATCGATTGGGCCGAGTAAGTCTTTGTTTTCGTCATTCCATTTATCTAAGCGCACCTTGCCTCACTATGTGGCAGCTTTGCGAGACTTCAAGCCCGATGTTCTAATGTGCTACCCATCCTCCTTGCAGCACCTCCTTGCGCTCCTCGAAGCGGGAGGAGAATCTATCCGAATCGGTTATGTGCTGGCTTCATCAGAATCGATGTCGCCGGAGCTCATAAGAGACGCGCAGCGCGTTCTTGATGCAAGTATTATTGAATATTATGGACTGGCTGAGCGAGTCGTTTTTGCCTATTCCATCAATGGCAGAGGCTTCGAGTTTGTGCCTATCTATGGACTTCCAGAACTCGTTCCCGATGGCGACGGACGCTTTCGGATACTCGGGACATCTTTATGGAATAACCGACAGGTTTTCGTTCGGTATGATACGGGTGATTTCGCCCGTGTACGCACTATGGATGAGGCCGGTCGACGCGACGTCGAGTTCGGTCTCCGGTCATTTCAGGGTATCAACGGCAGGGCGAGTGAGCGGATCGATTTACCTGATGGCCGACGCATCATAGGGCTAAATCATATTCCGCGAGGGGTGCCTGGCGCTGCAAGTGTGCAAGTGTACCACGCGGATTCAAAACTAGTTGAGGTCTTTGTTGTGCCCCTTAATAATTATGGGTCGGCTACCGAATCAGCGATTCATAAGAATTTCTATGAAAAATTTCCAGCGGACGTCACTTTGCGAATATTAAAGATAGAAGCACCAATCCGGAATTCGTCCGGGAAGGCCCCGTTGTTAGTTACAAAGATTTAGATAGCCTAACGATGGAAGCAGTGTTGTTTATGAAATTGTTGAGCGTTTCATATGACTAAACGTGACAGCGGCCTTAAAGTCTACATGGCCACACCGCTGGGGCTGCATGGACGAGGAGGAATTGATAGTCTTACGGACCTCATTATCGATAATTTCGAGGCGCACCCTGAATTAGATATTCGAATCCTGCGATTGACCACGCGGGGGGGGGCGCGGATATCTTTGGCACCTTTCACCTTCGCCAAAGCGTTGGGGCGCTTTTGGATCGCAGCGCGACAGGGTAAAGTCGATCTGCTCCATGTTCATCTCGGTTCTGAGGGTAGCGCGCTTCGTAAGATTATTCTCGCGTCTGTAGCGCGGCGTTATGCGGTTCCATACATTGTACATCCTCACGCGGATAGCATATTTTTTGGGCGGTTTTGGTCGACGGTGGGCAGGGGCCTCAGCCAAGCTCTCCGCCAGTTGGAATCAGTAAGTACCAGGACTGGTTCGCGATATCGAACGCGTATTATTATCTGGTCAATGGCATTTGGACTAGGCCAAGAAATCGATCGCCTATTTTTAGGCAGCGCAGCAATTGTCGCTATTGGTGAAGATTCGAAACGGCTCATTTGCGATCGTATTCCGTTTGTAGAGAACAAAATAATAGTCCTGCCAAATGCAGCGCGACCTGTGATTGGCTCTCGAGAGCCTTCCGTCCGCGGGCGTGTGCGTATATCGTTTCTTGGCGAGGTTGGTTCGCGCAAAGGCGTTCCGCAACTCATTGATGCGTTGGGGAAATTTGCGCACCGCGATGACTGGATGGCAACGATTGCGGGAAACGGCAATCTGGACGAGAGTCGCGCCCACACCAGATTACTTGGAATTGATGATCGTGTGGACTTTCCAGGCTGGCTTAACTCCGGCGCGGCAAATGATCTTCTCCGTCGAACCGATATTTTTGTGCTGCCTTCCTTCGCTGAAAATATGCCGATGGCAATTCTGGAAGCATTTGCACATGGCCTTGCGGTAATAGCTACGCCTGTGGGCGCCATCCCCAATGTAATTGTGCACGAAAAGAACGGAATGCTCGTGCCGGCGGGCGACGTCACCGCGCTTGCCGCGGCGTTGGAGCGCATGCTTGACAGTCCTGAATTGCGTCTAAAATTAGGTGAGGCTGCTCGACGTGATTACGTCGAACACTATGAAATTCACGGCTATATTAACCGTTTGGCCGCAATTTGGCGCCGGGCGGCACGATCGTGATCCGCGTCAACATTTCCTGATCATTCATTTCGCCCGAAAGCACGATTTGAGGCGCCGGAGCGATTTCGCCAAACCGTGAGGAATACCAGCCTCGTCCACTTTCCTTTTCGCCCACGATGACGTCCACCTCAAATATTGGAGGCGGCGTGATCCTTGCTAAGACTTCAATTCCACGCGACACGGCTATCTCTCTATCGATAAGTGATACGGTCAACTGTGGATGGCACAAAAAATGAATGGTGACAGGAAGGGGGCGGGTGGCGCCTTCAAGTCGATCAATAATAGAAATTCCAGCCTTTTCTCTCGCAATCCGTCGCACGTGTTGGACGCCAAATAACCGCCGATAGCCGTCGTGTTCGCCGGTAACCGACCAATCCGGCCACGGGGATGAGGCCACCAATCTGGCGGTTGCTTTGTTGGCCCAGATGAAAGGGCCGGAGACAGTGCTTTGTGATCGATCAGCAATCAGTAGAGTGTTATGCGCGGCGGATTCGCGTAATTGGTCTCGCTTGGCGCGGCCAGAGTGATAAAGATAGGTGCCGGCATCGATAAAGAGTGGTTGATCATCGAGGGTAAGCCAAATCGCTAGCGCATCGGCGTGCCCATGTGCAGCTAACGATAGATATCCGAGTGGACCGTGATCAAAGGTGAGGTGAATTCGTCGCTTGCCGATCGTGTCGCGCACAATTGTGTACCCACCCGTTGGGAAAATACGCATTCCATCGGCGCGATTTGTAAGTGATCCCGGCGCATCAAATAATGCGTCGCGCAGGTGTAGGTCATGCATCGGAGGCGCAAGATCAGGTCTACCAACAAGCCCAGAAACAGCGGCAAGGATGGAGGCGACATATTTTGGTTCATAATTAGGAGGCTGCGCGATCACCCGACCCTCGTCGTTGTCTCCGATCGCCGGCGCCTGACCAGAATCATCCAACAACCAAAGAAGGTGTTCAGCGCCTGTGGCTAGTCCATCGAGCACAGCTGAATCCAGCGGCATACCGCAGCCGGCAGCAAGTAGCGCTGCGAAACTAAGCGCCTCCATCGTAAAGGCTTGATAGGTCGGTGATTGCTCCGCGCCAACACCGTCGGAAAAGATCTGTTTACGCGCTTCGATTTCCAGGATTGAGCGCCCATCTCGAACCCATGTCGTCGCATCCGGAAGATCGGGCGCAAGGGTCCCAGCAACGTAGAGTCCCAGGCCCTCCAGGACCCGATGGTTGTTCGCTGACGAGAAGCGGGAAGGGTACCGGTAAAGCCAATAGCCATGTGCTGCTATCAAACGCCGCACAAGTATCCGCTCAGCTGATGTTAGCGCGGCATGTCCAGCTGCGGCGACAAGCAATGCAATGCTGACCATTCGTAGCGCCAGTTCGATCCCTGATATCCAGTTCACAGTCCGGAACGGCTGATGTGCGTCTGCCCAACTCTCAACCAGCCGAAAGGCCCATCGTGTCAGCGCGACGTCGCCCGTGTGTGCGATCTCAGCGGCGATCGGATGCAAAAATTGTAGGCGATTAAATTCCCAAACATATTTTACGTCACCATATTTTAAACTCGTGGTGCGATAATCAATTGCGAAGCAATAAGTATCTGAGCCAGGCCAGGAACCGCCACTGACCGGATCATGAAGCCAAATTAATGCCGATGGGCTACCAGCACGCCAATCCGCAGAATCAATTGTTGGCCACCGCTTTCCGAGGAGCTCGAATTTGCCTGACCGTATGCGAAATACGCTATCCGCGATATTTCGGCGCGCGGGATCTTCGCAAGCGCGAGCTAATCGTCGACGCAAAAATTCCAAATCGGCAAGCTGACCGTCGGCAATCTTTGCAAAGTGCGCCCAGCCTCGCCGATCACTACGTGAAGCGGTTTTTTTCAAATGTTCAATGACGCGATAAAAAAACTCAGCAGGCTTCATGGCTGAGAGGCGCGCAAAATACCAAAGGAGCTTTTTCATTCGCTTATTGGCAGCAACAGATCTTGATAGAATCATGTTAACCTCAGCTCTCCATCGTTGGGAAAATTAAGGATTAAACCATCCTCTGGAAGCTTGGCTGAGGTAGAGTGGAAGCGGCCCTGAAGTCTACATTGTGCGAGTTTAACCCGCGTGCTAGACATCCCAGGCACAATAGCACCAATGAGACCCAATTAGGGGTCGATCGTCTGAAAGTATACCACCTTTGGCAGGAAGCGCGCACCGACCAGGTCGAGAAAGAACAGCGACTTCCAACGAGGGGATTGACGAAAGTTGCTTGCGATGCAGCTGAGAGAAAGCAATTTTGCGAGAGGTGTTTCTTCTAACTCTCGATTATCAGTACTATTTGTGCATTTTTTTCTGACCGTTGGTTTTCTAATAATCACGGGCGCATTCACGATGCAGCTGTCCGGTATTGATCCCCACGTTGGGGTCACGGAATCCTTACGCGAAAATGGATCAATGGTTATGCAGATTCTGCTTGGCGTCAGTTATCTAGGCGCCGTTGTTCTTGTCGTGGGATCGCGCGACGCGCTCAATGTCGCCGCGCGTGCTTGGCCAATTCTTATTCTGCCGATCCTTGCTTTTGTTTCAATTTCCTGGTCACCGGACGGGTACATGACCCTTCGTAAGAGCATCGCTTTTCTTGGCACAATCTTGTTTGGCTTATCAATGGCCGCGCGGTTACCGCCTGCAGACTGTATCCGCTTGCTAGTTCGAGCAATGACCCTTGAGACGGTCCTGAGCGTGATCTGGGTAATAGTTTTTCCATATTATGGCGTTCATCAAGAAACCGATTCGGCAATATTTGAATCTATACACCACGGGTTATGGCGTGGCGTGCTGGCCCATCGTGTTGAGCTTGGATTTTTCTCAGCGCTCACATTTTCACTCCTCGTATTTTATGGTCCAATTGTTTTTCACTCAAGGATGCTCCGCTACTGTGGAATAGGGCTTAGCGTTGCCTGCCTCCTGGGGGCGCAATCTGGACTTGGTTTTGTTACCGCCGCTATTGCAACGAGTTTGCTATTTCTAATTTCATGGATCGCACGTTCAAATATGCATAGTAGGTTCGTGCTGCTAATCATGGTTCTTTTATCGGCGATAATCATCTCGTTTTTTGCCAGTATTATTTTCACCGTTTTATTAGAGCTTCTTGGGAAGCAGCCCGACATTACTGGCCGAACCGTTTTTTGGCATTATGTGTTTCCGTTGATAGCAGAACGCCCTTTGTTCGGGTACGGCTACTTTGCTGGATTCGCGCTGACGGTGGGTCCAATGATTGATGGCGTTGCGCATATACATCTTGTCAACACTCACAATGGGTATCTGGAGGCCCTAGTAGCCTTCGGCTACGTTGGGTCAGCAATTTGTTTCGCAGTCCTCATCTGGCTTTTGTGGAACGCGATACTCATGATCGCAAAAGGATCAGCCGCTTTAGGTAAAATCAATGCATTTCCGCTTAGTATGTTAGTAATCGTTTTTCTAGCCAGCTTAGTCGAAGCCATGCTGATAAAAGAAAATCACATTTCTGTTGTGCTTATGGCAATGTCAGCGGGTCTTATCGCGCGCGAGTCGCGCGCTCAAATCGTTTCGGGAGTATATGGCAACAGAATGCGAAAGCAACGTTCATATGCAACCCGTAACGTAACTAACCTTCGAACATAAATCCGTGAGCGAATCTTATGGCGGACATCCTTTGCGTTATAACCGTGCATTGACGTTTTGTGGTTTATTGTTGGCGGTCACTTTTTTCGGTTCGTTATTATTTGGACACGGCGCCGAAGCGCTTACTTTAAGACGCGGAGTCGCTATCCATAACATGATGAATTGGGCAAGAATCAATTCACCGCCCTCGACGAAATACGCGTGGCCACCGTTTAATGGGCATCAGTTTGAATTGCCGGATTCTGAAATATTGGTGATTCGGCAAGCAGGTTTTGACTTTGTACGTTTGACAGTTGATCCTGGCCCGTTCTTGCAATTTGAAGGATATCAACGTGACGACCTCGATCGAATCCTCGTGAATAATATTCGGCGCCTCCAACGATTCGGATTCAAGGTGGTCGTTGATTTCCATCCGAACAGCCAGAATCCTGAGTTTGCACCAAAGATGCTTACGCGTGGTGTCGATGACGCGCTCTTTGTTCGGTACGTTAAAATGATTCATCGTACAGCAGCAGTTCTTGCCCAAGAATTCCCAAATGACATGGATACTATTGCGTTGGAGCCAATGAATGAACCGTATCTCGGCTATCTTTTTGGCTCATCATCGCAATGGCAACAAATGATCGAGCGACTTCATGCGGCGGCCCGCAGTGCAAGCGAGAGATTGAGTCTAGTGGTGACCGGCGACCGGTATGGCAACTATCTCGGGCTTATTCAATTAAACCCGAACTCATTTAGAGACGAAAATACATTTTATACTTTCCATTACTATTTGCCGTTCGAATTTACGAACCAGGGAAATGCAGCCGAGGTATCGGCGAAATATTACTATGGTAACCCCTATCCCACCAAGAAGCGTACATTCAAGGACGTCTGGCCTGACGTCGAACGACGCATTCAGGCTGATAATAGCAATATGAGTGAAAGAGCTGCCGTTACAGCGGCGACGCGAAGACAACTTTCAAAATATTTTGAAAAATCGTTTGATGCCCGCACAATCGCTGAAAATTTCGATAAAGTTCTCGGATGGGCAATGCGCTACAATATTAATCCGAGTCGTATCCTTCTTGGTGAATTCGGTGTCATGCGTACTTATGGCAGTTATGTTGGGGCACCGAATGACGATCGGCATAGGTGGCTCGAAGACGTTCGGCGCGCAGCAGAAGTACGGGGCTTCCCTTGGGCTATTTGGGTGTACAAAGGATATGGCGGGATGGCGATTGTTGCCGATGATAAATCGATCAATATTGACCCAATAGTTCTTGATGCGCTGGGGCTAAACAAAAATCATCCCTCACAATAAATAGCCGATAGCAAGACCGAGTCGTTTTAAATACAGCGTCATCTATAGTTTATCCAACAAATATAGAATCTGACGATCATTGTCTTTTTGGATCGCTTGAAGCTGGCCATCGAGGCCACCGTTGTTTAGCAATCGACTTAAAATCTCGTCCGGCGCCATGTTTGCAAGGTTCAAAGCGCGGCGGCCTTTCAGCCAAAACCGGTCGCTCTAATCTCGTGGTGAATCCCTCTTATAAAGTTCAGTTGGTTTTTGAAGCATTTCTTCGTGGACAACGGCTATAAGTAGCAATTTCTGCGTGTCTAAGCTCGTCGATCAGCCCTGGCGCATCATGTCCATCGAATTGCGCCAATGGGCGCACGGGTTCTGATCAATGGGATTTGGTATTAGCCGCTCGCTAATGCGTCCACATCTTAATAGGCGTTGGTATAAGCCCGTTTTGTAAACACAGTCATGATGATGATTTTCATATCGAATAAGAAAGACCAGTTATCAATGTAATAAAGGTCACACTCTATGCGCCGCTGCATCTTCTCAAGCGTATCAGTTGGTCCTCTGTGTCCGTTTACTTGTGCCCAACCTGTAATGCCAGGTTTGACGTTGTGCCGCCGAGAAAATGGCCTGATCTTATTATTAAAAAATAGACTTTGAGCAGTCGGATGTGGACGAGGTCCAACAAGCGACATCTCACCATACAAAACATTTAGCAACTGCGGTAATTCGTCGATATTGGTAGCGCGTATGATGCGGCCAACCCGTGTTACACGCTGATCGTTTACAACGGCCTGTGTGAACCGGTCGCCGTCCTCTACTAATGTCATAGATCTGAATTTAAAAACGCGGATTTCCTCGTTATTGAATCCGTGACGTTTCTGGCGGAAGAAAACAGGTCCTGCGGAGTCAAGTTTGATAGCGATTGAAATAACTACAAGTAGCGGTGAGAGCACAATCAAGGCGATACCTGCGGCGAGGATGTCAAATGATCGTTTGATAAAATGCTCAGATGGAGACAATGGAGGTTGATGCACCTGGAATGTTTTCAGGTAGCCAAACTCAATGATCCGCGATGCGGAGAGAACTTCAAGTGCATCCATCGGAACAATGTTAATCGCGGCGGGAAGTTCTGCAAATGCAGCGGCGATGTCGAACGTTTTGGGCAAATTCGCTTTATTCGTTAGGATAATAATGTCATCTGTCGGATGGGATCTACAATGAACAATTATCTCGCTAATTTTCTGTTTAGCCTTAGTTGCACCTTCCATGCCGCAAGAGCGAGGCAAACGAAAGGAGCCGACAGTCCAAATGCCACTAGTTCTTAGGTGGTGAGAAACCTCAATACAATGCGCAGCGTCACCAATCAGCACGACACGTCGAGCCTCGATTCGATTTGATGAAATCGCTGAGTGAAGCCACGAATAGAAAGCCGCCCGTGTACTGGCTACAGTGATAATGACTCCGATGACTTGGAATACGAAGGTTCCTCGCGAGTAATGCTCGCCGAATTGCGTAAAAAAAAGGGCAGTCAGAAATAATAGGAACGCAAGGAAAACCGGTCCAGCTGCTCTCAATATAAAAACGTGTCGAGGTTGGCGGCGAATTGCCGAGAAGTTGCGGAGGCTTAGCGAAGTCACGCAAACCAATGTCGCGATACCGAAGGCCGCGAAAATGTATGCTTGATCGCCGTGCGACGTATGCAAGATGAAATAATAATAAAGTTTGCTTACAAAATATGCCGAGCAGGCGACAGCGAAAAACTCGATGGCTGTATATATTGCGAGCGAAGTATTTAGCTGGATGGCTGCCGTCGATTCAAAGCGCTTCGCTTCGAGCGGCGCACATGCGAAATGTACACCTGAAGAATAGATTCCGCTCAGCGCGTCTGGTTCTTGAAGCATAACTGCACGCCAATGGTTTCTTTGCTTGAATTATTTTAACCGGATTTTAGCCTACATTGTAACATCCCCGACGGGAACCGGAACGTGTTTGCTTATTCCCGCTAAGGTTAGTCAGTAATCTTATCAATATTTTAGCAGTAAATTGACGAACTATATTTAGTCTAGCGCCATCATATCGGAACCACTAATGGTGGCTGGGATGGCTCTTTAAGAGAATGGACGCTGATCCAGACAAGAGTGCGAGCTCACAGCCGTCGGTTCAAAAGGTTCCGATGGGTGAGGTGTTCGCGGTTTAAATGCCTCAACCGTATAAATCGCGGAAATAGGCGACAGTCGGTTTAAGCCCATCCTGCAATGATATGGTCGGCAGCCACCCTAGATTCTTTTGTGCCAGCGCAATGTCAGGTTTCCGTTGGCGCGGGTCATCCTGGGGTAGGGGACGCGTGACAATGGGTGAGGAGGACTTAGTCTCCTCGAGTACCAGATCAGCAAGCTGCCGCATCGTGAATTCAGAAGGATTACCCAAATTTATTGGCCCAGTAAGAGCGGCTGGGCTATCCATTAGCCGTATGAGACCATCGATCAGATCGTCCACGTAGCAAAACGATCGCGTTTGATTGCCATCTCCATATAACGTTATCGGCTCGCCTCTTAACGCTTGAATGATGAAATTAGAAACTACTCTCCCGTCAGAGGGATGCATGCGAGGTCCGTAAGTATTGAAGATACGCGCAACCTTAATCTCCAAACCATGTTGGCGGTGGTAATCAAAGAATAGCGTTTCGGCGCAGCGTTTGCCTTCATCATAACATGAGCGGGGCCCGATCGGATTGACATTACCCCAGTAGCCCTCCGTTTGAGGATGGATCGCAGGATCTCCATAGACCTCGCTCGTGGAAGCCTGAAGGATGCGACATTTGATGCGTTTAGCGAGCCCCAGCATGTTAATTGCGCCGTGCACTGACGTCTTTGTAGTCTGCACTGGATCATGCTGATAGTGAATCGGAGATGCGGGGCAAGCAAGATTATAGATCTCGTCCACTTCCAGGTAGAGTGGGAAGGTCACATCGTGGCGAATAAACTCAAAGCGGGGATCGGCATTAAGATGTTCAATATTCCGCTTGGTGCCCGTGAACAGATTGTCGACGCATAAGACCTCATGCCCTTGCTTGAGCAATTTGTCGATCAAGTGTGAGCCAAGAAATCCCGCACCACCCGTAACTAGAATACGTTTGCAGCTATCATATAAGCGTGCCACCAGCTCGACCCCGCGTTGGTTGATATTAATACACTCATTCTTTTCCCACGCTTGTGTGGCTGAGGCTATTAATCTGGTTCCCATTGCACCTATTCGAAATAATTTTTGCTGGCTGAAATTATTTCACATGGCCCGTGTCGAACCATGACGCCTTCGAAGGCCATTGGATCGCCAAACCATCCATACGACTGCCAGGGCCGATGGCGTAAGAATGATGAAGGCTCCAATCAGAAGCGGCTGCATGCCCTACCTCTCAACTACAGACCGGTGGATTTGTAGCAGACCGGACCAGCTCGGTATTCGTTTAGACTCTTTTCGAAAACAGAGAAAGGATCACGCAGTTGACCGGGTCGCGGGGGAATAAAATCCGCTCAACGCGTGCGATTTCGGCGGCATGCGAACTCATTAGGGCACTGTAAGGGCTAGCTATTTTTTGATATTTTTAACCGTCGCTTAGTATACATTAAATAAGTTTCCACCGGAAGCGGAACGTCGTCGTCTGTGGATAAGGTTCGCGGATCTTGTTATTGCCAAACTGTATTTGCTGCACCGTTTGAGGATCGCATAGCGTCAAAGCTGTCTGTGCGAAGCTTGATCAACCGCGTTTGACTCAACGGCCAAAATGGCGAAGGAGCAGCCTTGCGATTTTCAATGAGAAGACCGACGCATCAGGTTTTGTCCCGTTTTACGCCGACTGTCGTTTTGTTCGGAGCGCTGATTATCGCCGCTACCAACAGCGCCATAGGTGCGGAAGCAAACGGTATAAGAAGCATACTCTACCTAACCGTTAAATCTGATGCCAACTCACCCTTTCCACAACAAAGCTCGGATGAACCGCAATTGGCAACGCTAACTGTCAAAATTCGACTCTCTGCCCATTCGCAGGAGACCAATTTCTTTGGAGATGTGCCCGCGACAGTGTCCGATTTTAATCCGACTAAAGGTTCGCCTGAACAAGAAGTTTGGAAGGAAGCCAAATGTCACCACGAAAGGGGTGGGTTTCCGAAAATGACCGTCATTAGCGTCGACGGATTTATAATGAACGGGCAAAAGAAACTCCCCATTACTGCGCGCTACCGCTGGATCGGACTTTTGTTGCCAGGAGATGAGGTCATGGCAGCAAAGCGACTTATGAGGGGTTCCGACGATGTTGGTCCGTTCATCGCGACTCGTACTGAAACCAAGAAAAGTCGTCTTCTTGTGGACCTGAAACTGTATATGATGCAGTGCACGCTAAGTGCCAGCGCGAACTAATAGACAAGCCTAGACGTCAAACGATAAACGGCCGCTAGCGTGTGTTGGACAATTGGTCAAGATCGTAAGAAATATTTAGACTTTGACGATGGACCAATAGGTGAGGGCGCGGGACGGTCGAACGGGGCGGCAAACAGCCAATTCACTTGCGATTGCGCGTGCCATTGCCAGGTAAGATTTATCGCGACCCAAACGGATGCTCTGGCGGATTAGTCTGTGCTGGGCCCCATGTATATCCGGGGCGTTGAGAACCTTGCTGGGGACTTGTCAAGTTAGTTGCGGGTGGGATTGGTTGAGATAAGGGACCGCGACCGGTCCTCGCGCCGGTTCCAGTCGTCGCAGTCCCGCCCGCGCTATTGCCGGGATTGGCGGCACTATCCGCCGTCCCCTGTGCGTGGATGCCTCCAATGCTCCCAAGTGTCAGCGCTGTAGCAAGGAGCCAGCAGGTTTTCGCATGTGCCATGACTTGTCTCCTATCATTTTTAGTTTGCCATGCATTTAACTTGGCACAGCCCACGACCTAGAAATGTGAGGAGTGTCACAAAAATCAAGGGCGTAACTCACCGAAGGAGGCGTAGCTTTTTCGAAGTCTGCTCAATTATTTTCCATTTTGCCACCCTTGGCGATGCATGCTTGGAAGTACTCGCGTTCGGCTTTTTGTGCTCCACTCGCCTTGCTTCCCGGGATTGGGATCGGATGAGCCTTGATGGCCATCGCCCGACATTGCTTTGCAAGCTCAGCGCTAGTGGCCGACGACGGATGGGTCATCGGCAAATACACCGCTAAAGCGAGTGCCATCAACGCAATTAAACTCTTTGCCAGTTTTGTCATTTGAATAATATATTCATTGCCGCGAGAGCTTGCCACTGTTGCTTGAGCAAATAGGGGCAGCTGACGGAACCTGAATTGACAAACGAATGTTATAATTTGTCGTCATATCAATGGTAATAGACCGGTATCTACAATCAATACTAGTCGCTGCAATTAAACCAATAATTTTAATGGTTTATCTGGACTTCAATTGATTGTTTGCCCCGGTTGTAGATAGGTATGCGGGCAACTTGGAAATACCGGGGCTTAACGACGATGCTGGCGTCTCGATTGATGACTGTTAGAAATTTGCTGACGACAATTATAGACAGATGGCGCGCGGCCCTGGTCGTATTCGGCGTCGCGCTCACGGTTATGTGGTTGATTCTGTTGATCTGGTTTCCGTTACACCTGCTCGAAATAATTTAGGCAGGCTGAAATCAGGTCATTCGATCGACATCGCAGCCCGGCACATTCGGCGCGTCATTTATTTGCCAAAGTAGCCAAGCCACGGTCAAGACCGATGGCGTGAGAGTAACGAAAACCCCAAGTAGAAACAGCTGCATGCCCCACCTCCGAACCGCAGACCGTTCCTCCCGAAGAAACTCTTTTTTGTCGAGACATCTTTTTTTTGAAACATACTCCGATTCGAACCTTGGTGCGACAACATATTTCGGGCGAGTAGGAAAGCAATTCTCTATGCCCGATAGGCGCCTCAAAGGCTAAGGAGTGTGTGTTATTCAGACAACACGAGTCGCGCAAGAACGCAGGGGATTAAGGCGGTCAAAATGTGCTGCGGCCTGCCAGGATAATTTTAAACGATCATTCGTGGAAGCACGACTGCACCGTTCGAAATCTTACAAACATTGGGGCCTGCGTCGAACTGAGTAGTACAATTCAAATTCCGGATGCATTTGACATAACCTTTGATTCCGCGCGGACATGCCGTCCGTGCCGAACGATTTGGCGAGCTAATAATAGACTTGGCGTCTTGTTCAAATGAGCCAGCCGCAATTGGTGGCTTAATCCAGACGGGTTGGCCGTTCAGTTTTGAAGGCCAAACCGACCGCTGACTATTGGTCGAACGCTTGTTTGAGCAACCTTTTCCCAACCTTGCCAGAACCGGACGATTGTTTGAGCCGATGGAAAGGAAGCGCAAAGTTCAGCGATAGTAGCTCCAGCCGCTGTCGGTATAACCACCCCAATAACTAACACCGCCATAAGGACCATAGGCGCCGTATAGCGGTGAACAAGAAAAGCCATCAGGGCAAGGCCGCGTGCAAACCTGGTACCAGTTGCAGCCGCCGGGACCGCATCGCTGGAGGTCTTGGCAATATCGATTAGCCACTGCAACACGGTGGCGGTTCAGTCTCGGAGCGTCAGTGTCTGCGGCATTTGCGTCGAACGACACGGTAACGCTCGCAAAAGTAATTAAGAAGCCGCCAGCAAGCATCAATAGGATCTTAGACATAGGCCCCTCCATCAGACTTAAAACTTATACCGAAAACTGGCCGAAATCAAACTTTTTAACACTCGAAGACGATCTAAGTCTGCCATATTAGACTGCCCCCTCGAAATAACTCCGGTATTGGAAGCATTACCGTCAACCACGTTTTGGAGGGCATTCATGTCCCTTGAGAAGGCGACGCTTGCGCGGCCCGCACGTGTCATCGTTGTGGGAAATGAAAAGGGCGGATCGGGCAAATCCACCGTCGCCATGCATATTGCGATGGCGCTGATCAAGTCAGGCCAAAGCGTTGCCACCATCGATCTCGATTCC
>Ga0265337_1000115_pt1 | contig 40757 bp, 66 predicted proteins | sample 42122metaG_FD_192441 | JGI IMG/M metagenome (GOLD analysis project Ga0265337, IMG submission 192441) | Rhizosphere microbial communities from Carex aquatilis grown in University of Washington, Seatle, WA, United States - 4-21-22 metaG | ecosystem: Host-associated > Plants > Roots > Rhizosphere >... | reverse complement strand
TTACGCGAGGGGAGCACTTCGGTCGTCTCGTCCAATCTCCACGCACGGATAAGGCGGGTCTTGGATGCGTTAAGTCCTATTTGCACACCTTCGGGGTTATATCTCTCTATGCTTGTCCCGATCTTACGCTCTACATATTCAAGCTGCGCGGTTGCTGTATTGGCGTACGGATTGAATGATGAATAAATAGCATTGTACAAACCTTTGGGGCGGAACCCTAACACATCCGACGTAACTAAGTTGTAAAACGTGTTGGAAGACATCAAGGAAAGCGTATCAAGCCTCAATAACTCCTGCGGATTGGGAAGAAACTTTACTTTATTCCCCCATTCGTTCGAGTTATCAAACTCATCACCATTCTTTGTGAACAAGGTAAACGGCACGCTTGCGACAGTATTAGCCTTTAGGTTGAACGCACGGAACGCAGCGGCAACCCTTGATATTACTTCCTGCTCTGGCGTCTGTGGTTGTCCAGAGAATATCCGCCACGCTTCGGGGTAGCTCTCTGTATCCCATGGGTTGATACTCTTTACACTTGCCCCGTCGGTTGCTATTAGTTTGTTTGCCATTTGGTTATCCTATTGTGCTCCAAGTTTCACGCCCTGCTATTGCCCACCACGCAAGCGCAAGCGCGATCACTGTGTCATCGTGCATGCCGTCAGGGGCGCTGTAACGCACCAATCCAGACGGCAGCTTTTCACTGTCATAAGCCATAAGTTCATTTACTTGCACAGAATCGTCAATTATCCGTATTGTATCACGCTCAAACGCCAATTCAAGTGCCTGAATTATAGCCGCCTTGGTTGCGTTCGTAGTCTGGAAACCCTGTACAGCCAGTCCCATGGATTGCAACGCTTCAATATTTGGTTGCCCCATACTGTTGGCCTCTGCCAAAATAATGGCATTGTTATACTTTTGTGCCAACGCCTTCAGCCTAAGTCGCTGACTGGCATAATCCGTATCAAGCATACGGTCAACCTTCACCTGTTGTTTAGTGTTTGCATCCATCACACAGAAAACCGTCGCGTCGTTGGATCTGCCCCAATCAACACCAATAGCGTATTGATGACCCGCAATCACGAAATCCTGAGGCTGTAATGTGGCCGCCTTGCGAACACCACGGAACACCCCGCCACCGTCTTCAAGAAACTGCGCTAGTATCTCCTGTTGAAACGCACGCTCTGGCATTACCTCTCGGAGTTGGTCTAATTCCGAGGTAGCTATATGAGGGTTAGTATAGCTAGGCATCTGGAATGTTTGCCAGTCGTTACCTGTTTGTGTAAACAGGTTATAAAACCCATTCATGCCTTTTGGTGTGCCAGCATGGTACTCATCACCCTGGTAATCAATCAGCGTTGGTGTAATGATAAAGTTTCGTATGTCCACTAAGTTGCCAACAAAACCAGCCTCGTTTACGATAAACCTTTTGTACTTCTTACCGCGAATACTGTCGGGGCGATCCAATGACCAAAAATCAATACTACCACCACCAACTAATTCAAGTCTCATTTCCGATATACTACGCCGTCTTACTACAGCAGACAGCATGTTATCAAGTGTTTTAAAATCATCTAGCGTCTGCTTATAAACAGGTGCGCCCCATCCAATAGGGGCGTGTTGCATCAGACTAGTTTCGACGGCTAAGTCTTGCAATAATATATTTTTGCCAAACCGCCTACCACAACAAATTACATTACGCCTTTTCCTCTGCGCTTTTATCTGTAACTGCCCCTGATGAAGTTTCGGTAATTGTATTTTGATTGTCGACATATATGACTTCTATTCTCAATGGTGCTGTACTATCTCCCGTAATGGGTTGTGCTACCTTCCCCTCTACCCGCTCCATAAGGCTATTCCACAAGCTACTTTGCGGCTCAAACATTAGTTGCGCCATCACGCGGGCCACCACAAGGTATTTCATTTGCACATTTTTAGGCATCTGCGCCATAGCCTTGCCTAAATCGTTATTCTTGCCAACCAGCGCAAGAATATCATCGGTGTTCATGTTTGAAACTTCTTTGATGACAGCAGCCCATGACTCCCCATCCTTGGGCCGACCTGTTGGGTTAGGCGACTTCATGCCCTTTTGCCATTCAGGGTTGCCGCCTTTGTTTTTTGGTTTGTTAGCAATCTTTGCTTTCTCGCTCATGCAGTTATTTTACCCTGTTTTCACTCATCTTACACCTTCCTCCAATCACTTCACCTTAGATTTACCTTCTGACTTTCTGGTATCCACAACGTAAACCCCAGTCTTTGCGCCGTAATTAGAACGCTTGCCGGACCACGGCTGGAAGTCTTTCAGCACCTCTTTACCGTGAATCACATCGCCCTTGTTGTACTTGAGTACCTTTTTCAGCGTTTCTTCGTTGCCCTTCAACACCTGCAACCAGTCCGCATTGACGATCTTATCCTTACCCGGATACCCTAACCATTGTTCAATAAAATCAAGTTTATTACTGAACAACTTAAACCTTGATCTGGCTATGGTAAGAGTGTCCAGCGTTTTTTTGTTTACTATGGGGGAGTATCCGTATTTCAGAAACCTTGTGTTTACGTGCTTCATATCGAAGCCGTTGACGTTATGCCCTGCGATAATGTCCGCTGCATCCAATAGGCCATGGAGTTGCTTCATAATCTTTTCATCTGTACCCCGCTTTGCGTCCTTGCCCGTCACGCAATCAGACCACACCTCAGAGCGGCCCATGTACGAAGCTGCCCAGCAGATAACGAATTGCTCTTGTACGAGATCCTCGTGATTGATGTACTCCCCTGGTACTTTCTGTCCGTAGGTGTAAACGAGAGACTTTGACACCTCTATGTCAAAATAGAGGATATCAGCCTTGATTGCCTCGGGTAGATATATACCTCTTTCTTCCTCCTGTGCCTTACCGCAGTAGATACATAAAAATACCTTGTTTCCGTTCCTGTGCTTTACCTGTAATCCAGTACTTTTGTCGATCTTACTCTTCCAATGTCTACGGTGGCAGTGATCGCAATATCTAATGGTACACCTCCGCCCCTTTAGTGGTTGGCTGGTTCATTCGGCTCCTGAAACTTCAATTTCTGTGCCATCTGGCACCCATACAACTGTATTACCGCACCAATCTACGCCAAACCAACCTTTCGCACGTTCGCCACGGTTCCAGTTTGGCATTTCTTTGAATTTATCCGGCATGGCGTCAACGTGCCATGGGTCTAATCCCCTCTCGTAATGATCTGGTTGAAATATACCTAAAATTACTGGCTCTTGAGTTTCTGAAACAATTATTTTCGCCATCGCCTCATCTCCTATCTGTCGAATTGATCCATGTTGCGCCATTTGATTTCGTTTTCTTCCATTTCTTTCTTATGGCGAATTCGCATGGCGATATACACTGGTAAGTAAATCATCAAAGGTATCAGGACAATAAAAACAGGTTCGATCCGTTCCCAAAATGTCATTTCGTCACTTCCTCTCATGTCAGTTAATATGATATGTGTTGGTCGATATGTCGCAAAAGGGCAAGTCCGTCATTTTGTGTACTTTATTTCACAGGCAATTTGTCCTCAGCCTCTTTCAGCTTTTCTTTTAGGCGGGCAATAACCAGCGCACAAGCATAATTATTAACCCACACACCGCCATCTTCTTCCTGTTTTATGAACGTTGCGCAAGTCGCTTTGTCCCTGTTTAGATCATAAAGTAACCCATCCGTTGATTGTGCGATCATGTCGTCCAGTTTCATACCCTGCAAACCTTCAAAGGTACTAAACACAACATGCCCGTTTAATTCTTGTTCTCGAATAATCTTAAAAACCTCTTCACCAATCATTTGCAAACTCCCAAAATATACGTCATATTCTCATCCCTCGCCAACGACCAACCCAGCGAGTGTCTCGCCCATGTATTATAACCAATCTGGCGACACTCATACGCCTCTATCCTGTCGCCAAATTCGAGCGGCGACTCCACCACCCACGACGGCTTCCCGCCTCCGTCTGGCTCGTTGCGGACATTGACCACAGCAACCACTTCCCCGACTGGATAGTACGAGATGTCAGGCCAGGGGGTGTTCGTCACGGAGGCGGGAAGCTGGGAACTGGCTGCACAGGCGAGTATCAGCAGCGGGAGGAGGTATAGTCTACCTAGTTTCATTTTTTACATTTCCGTCAAAGTCAAACTTGCTAATCACGCACTCCCCAAACTCACGCTTAAAGATGTGCCGCCATCGTGGTTCATTATCGTGCGTTCCATAAAATAAAGGTGTTTCTCGCTTGTAATAGTAACAATTTACACCAAAAACACGCACACCAAGCTCACCATACTCATTCACGATAAAAATAGGCTTTACGATCTTTTCCACAATCCATTTCATTTCGTTTTCTTTTCCTTCTCATCCATCCACAGGGGAGGGCAACTTGCCATGGCAATATGCCGTTATTTTACGGCGTTTTCGGGCAATTTCTTGGCACTGGCAAATGGTCCCTTACCTGCCAGGATGTCGCGCTTCCAATTACCTGCCGCTCCGTCACTTATGCCGTACCGTAAGGCAATCTGCCCGCGACCATTCACAGTGATAAAGGCAACGTCCTCAGAAGTGAGTTGTTTCCACTTTTTAGGGGTGGCAGTGATAATTACCTGCCCGTCACTCGCTGGCACGCTGTTCGAAGGCGGGCTGGCAGTTTTTTGGACTCCGTAGGCAAAGGCTTCAAATCGAACGGCAATGGCCCCTGTAGCGTTGGCAAGAGACTTCGCAAGGGCATTGGCAATCCGTTGGGTATTTGTGATCCTGCCCTTCCAGTGATCGTCTGCCGAGTTTTGCAATCTGCCGAGAAAGGCAACTGCCAGAGTAGGGATTGCCCCGAACAAAAGTGCCGCCAGTTGGTTGCCGTAAGTCAAATACTGATGCCCGATTCCCAAGAAGTTGCTGTCATTGGCTACCAGTTGGGCAGCAGACAGACTGTTGATAATCTCAAATTCGTTGAAAATCAGATCCACAATGATAAACATCCAGGCGGCCTGCTTTCCAGCTCGTTGCGTTTTTTCCTCGCCCTGATAGTACATGCCCAAATACACGCCAAAGGCAATGCCAATAGCGAAGGGCCATCCCATGTAGGGAACACTTAGACTAATGGCAATATAATCAGCCACACGCTTTACGGAAATTACGATAAAAAAGTAAGTCAGATATTGTGGTGCTTTTCGAATCATTTCGCCTTCTTTCTATAAATCGGTAAAGTCGGTCTTTATTTGTCAGACAACCTAAACAGCAGCCAGTTCCACGCGCCGCTATCGTCCAGGCGGGGATTCAACGTCCATTTATCTCCGGCCACATCAATCGTCGGAATTAACCACGACCCGCCCTGTGTAGCCTCTAGCCACTCACACACCCGCCCTGCGTCGTGCCACAGCTTGCAGGAAACCACTGCAAACACCCGTTTACCCTTCTGGACCTGCTTTACCAGCTTGAAGTCAAAATAATCATCTGGCACTGGCACGATCACAGGCTGTAGGATGTTGCGGAAGCGTTGGGCGGTGGGGTTCATCGGAACATTGACAACGATTCAACATCGTCATCATAAAACACCCCACAGGCCATCAACTCTTTCACGTGACCTTCCGTCAACAGCCCTTCAAGTTTTTCAACGGCAACATTAAACCAAATCTGGTCATGCTCTGCCGCCGAAATCATGCGCCCGTCACAGGGCAAAACCTCTTGCAATAACAGCATCGCGTGAATATCGCCCGCCTCAGACCGCTTGTTTTCGACATCTTCAAACTTAAAGTATTCATCCTCAAACTTATTGAACATTTCTTCAACTGTCATTGTTTCCTCACTTTCAAAGGTAGAGTACGTCTTTGCAAATACTATTTTTCACAGGCCAACGATAAAACACAAAACAGCACCTATTCCCGCTGCCCAAATTATAGGCTTCGGACATGGTCCAGTGTGCGAAGCCATCCCACAAAAACAAATACAAGCCAAAACCATAAACAGTGTACCCATCGTTTCCATTCCTTTCTCTCGTTCCATGACGCGAAAACCGTTCGCGGGGCGGGCTAGTCGTCGAGGTGTACAAAAATACTTGCCTCGTTCAAATCCTTGGATACATATTCTGTTTCAATCAAATCTCCATCCATGTAAACTTCTATTTTTATACTTTTATTGCTTGGAACTATTGGCTCCGGAATATTTATCCAAACACCCAAGAATAACGGCATATAATACAAACCATCAGGACTTTTTTTCCATGCAGGACACAAACCACCCCACCATTCAAAAATAAACATTTTTCTCACGGCATTTCTCCATTCTTCGACCAATCAATCGGTTCATTTATCGGCGGTAGTACCAACCGCTTCCGCTTCTGTCTCTCCTGCATAGAGGGGAGGCGGGATAACCAGATCATAAATAACTGGACTTCAACGTACATCAGCAGGGCGAGAAGGCCAATCATTTTTTATTCCACGCAATATGATTGCGAGAATAAACAACCCATAGAGCCAAATTCATTGGAAGCAACCCCCATGACTTAGAAACAACAATCCAAATAAACCATAAAAATTGATTGACAAGACCGATAGCCCATGCAAATTTGGTTTTATTTCCCGCCAGCACGTTCATGTAAATCGTGATAGCAGACAAAACATAGGGTAAATAACTATTTATAAATTCCATTTTCTCACCTTCCTTTCTCTAACACACTTGACACGACAACAACAAAACAGCACACAGACTTACGATAAACAGGATTGCCAAATAGATTACAAACTGCGGACCGAACGACTGCTTAGTTTTCATGGAACACCTTTCTGATAACCTCTCCGTAATATCCTTTTTCAACCAGGGCGGGGAGTGTCAATTCGACATAAAATCTATCTTGATAAAGCCTCTCGTATCGCACTAACATTTCTTCCAGTTCTGGCATTGAATGTTTCTTGCCCTTGTGTGCTGCCCCTTCAAGAATGATTGCATCCATGGCATCGGCGCCAAACTTGCGAACGTACCAGCGGGTGAACGTCTTGTCGCCATGGTTGTCAAGGAAGTTATGTGTCCCACAGCCCCACACGACATTTCCGAGATCAAGCTGCAACCAGTGGGATTGTTTCTGCCTGACGAAGTGATTCCACATCAAGCCATTACCGCACCGCCCGCCGTCAATCTCTCCAAATACGCAAACCTGCCCGTCACGCCAAACTATCAAAGCCTTGACCATTTCGGCAATCTGCTTTTCCAGCACCTTCCTGCGCGGTTTTGACGCACTCCGTCTTTTGCCCTTTGGTGCAAGAGGGGAATCCTTGACCATACGTTGACGGGTTTCTTTAGTTGGCTTCGGTTTCTGGATCATATTAAATATATCCGTTTCCTTCGCAATTCCCACACTGTGTTTGTACAGGACAATTAGAACCGCACTTAGAATCCGTACAATCAGTGGAGTGACCGGCGTACCAGCCATCGCCACCACAAACGAAACATATCACTCTCTCGCCGTTATCGTCGTTCTCCATCCCTGTTCCCATACAATAGTCACAAACCTTATCAAGAGGTGATCCCCACGGAGATACACCGCCAGAATCTACTACGCCGGACCCTTCACAAATCTTGCATTTTTCGTCCATTCGTTTCTCCGTTTCTATTTCCGACATAACAAGGTTGTGGTCAGCCGCTCGCCTACATGAGGTAAAAATCTTCGTCATCCATCCACTCTTCATAAGCCTTTGAAACGGCTACTTCGTCATTCTCATCAATATCCAGCGTGGGTAAAATGTGGTCGCAAAAATACTAAAAGTTATCGTCAATTCCAACATCGTCTACCATCCAGATACCTGCCCTTCTGTGTTTCGCAGGTCCTCTTCTTGCTGTTCAAAATCCATCTGCCGAACCTTCACATCTGCGGGGTCAATCCCGGCGATACTCAAATCAAACGCCTGCTTTGACGGTATGTCGTTTTTCTTATCCGTTCGCGCACGCCACTTTCTATAAAGACGGACTCGCCCTTTTGCTTCGTCCTCATCTGCAACCGTGTACAGCTTCAAGCCGTTCATAATCGCGGACGCCTGGAATTCATTCTTTGCGAACCCTTCGTCAATAATCCATTTCATTACTTTTTGAGCATCCATTTCATTCCTCTCTGCACATGAACGGGGGCGGGGCTACTTGTCTAATTCTTTCTGTTGCTTTTTTAGTTCAACTTCGGCCTTTTTCAATAGTGCAATAAGACCTTTTATTTCATGAAGATCGATACAGGCGACGTCATCACCCTCTTTTATCATCACAGTGCCGTTGTATGTATCTACGTGGATGTTTCCAACCATCCCTACCTGATTTATACGTTCGCTCATTCTGCCTTCCTTTCACTTTCCAAATACAAATCGTCGTCACACCAATTGAGTATATTTTGTACCCATTGGTAGCGGGGAATATATGGGCCACTTCCAAACTCTCCATACGCAAAACCTAAGCCGTGCTTCCAAAGGAAATCACATTGACAAGTAATAAAGTATCTAATTTTGTCTTTCATGTTTATTCTCACTTTCCAAAATAGATGTTATCCTGCTGCTTACCGCGTCCAAACAATCAGGAATTAACTTTCTCAATAATCTCGCGTAATGCTTTCAAATGCTCGTCTGCTTCCTGTTTCCAAATTTCACTCACGCCCCAGAGTTCACGCTCGATCCCGTAAAATATTCTCGGATAACCTTTTGACTTAAAGTATTCGTCAAATTCCTTGTCAACCACTTCGGGGTAAACTGCCATGATCTCATCGACGCTGGCCTGCTTGTTTACGTAGTGCTCCAAAACTGCAATTGGATCTTCTTGCGTCCGTGCTTGCTGAAACACGCTGTAGGGGGCTGCATGATATTTCTCGCGCTGTTCAAAGGTGTACGCCTTGAAAGTGTAAAACGCCTTGCGGATCGTCTGGCTGTCTTTCCCGGCGGCGATTGCAATCGCCTTGTAAACCAGCCCAGACTTTGCGCCCTCGCTGATAAGGGCATCACATTCCGCACCATAAGCCCAATGTACTTTAGAATCAGTCTCGCCAAGCACCTGCCATCGGTTGCGGACCTCATCACCCACCACAGAAAACAGCCCGGATACCGTTTTTACCTCGGATAAGTGAGTTAGGTATAAATCTACCTCGTTTCTGTCAGGCGAGAGGATCGCACTCTCGTTGGGGGAGGTCATTTTGACAAAACCTTTTTGGCGTACTCTTCGGCCTTGACTAATGCCCCAGTGGTGCCATTTACATTTACTCCAAACGCACCTTGCTGAATTCCATCATAAAAAGCACGCTCTACCTTTTCTTCCAATTCAGTAATCCTTGCCTGTAAAGCGGATAGCTCGGCAATTGCGTCCTGAATTGTAGTTGCGATAAAGAAATCCTCATCATGCCACTGTACAGGAATAGTCATTTTTGGGGGACGGCCATCTTTGCACATCTTGCCAATAAAATCATGGCATTTTTCAAGTCGTGCTTGCAAGTTGCCAAAGTCTCGTACACGTTTTTCAAGCTGTTCTGCACTCATTTGTTTTCCTCTTCCTCAATCACAGGTAGGGTGGCACGGATAGATCTGCTTTGAAATCGGGCGGTAGAAACACCGCTTAGACGATTGATTTCCTTTTTCATTTTCCGAATCTCTTCAACGGCATATTCGAGCGGGTCTATTCCGCTTTCTTCAACTTCATCACACCAGCCGAGTTCTCCTAAAATTTCGTCGCGGAAAAACTCAAATTGTTTTGTAGAGTATTCTTTCATTCGTTGTTCCCTTTCTTTTCGCAATCGTCCAACCATCCGCGCAAGGCAACATTCTTGGCGATTTCCGTACCCAACTTAACGCGTAATGCGGAAATTCTTTTGTCTGCATCGAGCAAGTCCAAAGACTCAAGAAGTGCGTCTCGATCAATCATTACAGTAAATGAGCTTTTTGTGTCTGTTGCATAAGCCTTGGAGCCTGACACCCTGTTTTGATTCAGATATATAGACCGTTGTCCCTGATAATTTTGGATTACGGTAAGCTCTACTGTATTTTGGGTCATTCTGAATGCTCCCGATCTTCAATGTTGCGATAAATCCATCTTCGCCCACGGGTAAACAATCCGTTACTCTTCAAAAACTTGTTTACTGTTACGTGAGATAAGCCGTATCGCTCCGCTAATTCCCTGGTTGTATATGGGAATATTTTTTCGGTCGCCTTGTTTGTGGCGTAACCATGAATTAATCTCTCAATTTCTGTGAAGCCGTTTCTCGTTTTTTCCATCTGGTAATTTTACCCCCAACCCCTACGCTGTCAAGGGGTCAATATCGGCTCCCAAAAGACGGAGTACGTCTTTTAGACGATCTGCAAGCCTTTGCAGTCAATAGAGCTTGTTTTTGGGCTGCCCTGGCAATACGGAGTAAAAACGACGACAACGCTGGAAATGTTTGACCTTGTAAATATTCCATCCTTGCCAAAGTGAATACGGTTCTTGATATATCTAATCTCACTTGATCGCATCACATATTCGTGCCACCAAACGGTATCAGAAGATCTACCCTGAATAAGACAAACTATCGTTGCGCCTTTTTGAGAAGCCTCGTAAGCCTTTTTCATCCATAAGCCTATCGATTTATCGTACGGGGGATTTAGCCAACCTGTACCCTTCCATTCCTGACTCAAACTATTCTGATCCTTGGAGTAAAAATTTGTATGCTTAGCGTTACCAATTGAAGCGCAAAGGTCAATATCAAACGCAAACTCCAAGTTTATTGCGTCATAAAACTCCTGGGGCGTCTCCCAATCCATAAATGAACTCATCCGATCCCACTTTCACCCATCACCGCCCCCCGCTCATCTGGACTGTCGGGGACGCGCTCGGAAAACGGAATGTCGATCACCGCGTCCAGTATCTCCACGGCCTCGGAGGGGGTGAGTTCACCAGTTGATACAGCAGCGTGGATATTGTCGGCTATCTGTTGTGTCTCACGCATGGATTCAAGGGTTGCTTTCATGGTTTCGGTATCTGTAATCATGTTAAACCTTTCGACTCTGTTGAAATAATTTGTACAATTGATCTTGTTTCATTTCTGTCATCAAAATATGGTCGTCAATCTTTTGCGGCAATTCTAAAAATCGGCAGTTCAATTCTTTTGCAAGTAACAGGGCTTTCGTTTCCGCCTTCGGGTCAGGTACTACAATCACGCGACTGGCAACGGGGCGGAGCTTCTCAATAAGGTGTTTGTACATTTCCTGCCCAGGCACTCCAATACATTGCCAGTCAACGTCGCTCCGCGTCCATGTGACCATGGCTTTCTTTGCACCTTCCATCACCCAAATAATTCCACCGTCATAGCCCATTCGGGGAACGGTCAAAAATGGGTGGGCGTGCAATCCTTTTCGATCTGGCCTATATTTGTCTTTCGGGTTCTTTGGGTTAATAAGTCTGTGCTGTATTGTCATCAACTCGCCGTCTGTGTTTTCAACGGGTATTGTCAATGTGGGGGTGTGATATTCGCCGTCCACAAAAAAATCATCACATCCACCAAGATTCCAAAAGTCCTGCATCCCTTCATCAATCCCCCAGCTTGTCCAGGTCTCACGCATCCATTGACGGCTTGCAAGGTTGGCATGGTAAAGGTTGTGCCTTTCTTCCACCCTCATTTGCTGCCTGCGGGCGTCCTCGCGTTGTGCGGCTGCAATGGTTTCTAGCTCTGCCTGTCTCAATCGTTCCTGAGCAGTTCTAAGCATGGTTTCGCTGTCTTCGATCTGCCCGCCCATAATCCACTCGCAAGCCTGCTTAAAATTCAAGTTTTGAAATTTCTGAATAAATGTGATAGCGTCACCACCTCCACAGCCGGGGCCGGTGAAGCAGTTCCAAAGGTATCGTCCGTCTTTTTGGTACACCGAAAATGCGGTAGGGTTATCCCCAAAATGGAGTGGACAAGCGCAAGAATACCTGTCTCCGTTCTTTTTGAGATTACCGCCCGCCCGCTCAACATACGCCAGCAGGTCGGCCTTCTGTAGGACTGCATTCACATCAAATCGCATTGTTCACTGCCTCACGCTGTAATCGTTCTCGCATTGCCTCGCCGCGCCCGTAGGGTAAAAACATACTGTACTCAGGAAGGAAGTCAAGAGCCTTTAGAATTTGAGTCGCTCCCTTTTTTTGTTTCAGAATCTCGACTAATAGGAGTTCCTTTGTCACCGTAATTCCATCCTGTAGCTGGTCGCCCATCTTCCAGGCATCATTTGACTTTGACGGCATCCACACGGATAAGGCAGCGTCGCAAGTATGCTCAAAGTTGCTGGTTTCCATAGCCCAATGGATCTGCGGTTGTCTCCACTTGTGTTTTTCAACCTTATCACGGCTGACCTGTGACCCCACAAATACCGATGGGTGATAAGCCAGTGCCAGGTTCTTCCATGCGTCCATTATCGCGGAGAATTGCATACGGGTATCTCGCTCGTTCGTGTCCCGTCGGTTGATCCGTTGTAAGTAATCCCCACACATAAAGCGAACCTTGCGCCCCTGCTTGGCTACAATCCACTCCACAGCCTCGCATACGTCTGTCATGGTCAACTGTGGACGCATCCCGCTGGTTTCACTATGTCCGATGATCCATAATGGGGTTGTAGCCCGTTCGGTTGCGGCCTGCATGAGCTTCTTGAATTCGTGTTCTTTCACCTGTCCATTGTACAGGCTGACCAAAGGAATCTTGGAGAAGTTGGCAATATCGCCCATGCCAAAATCTTCCATATTATCTTCCCACGTGACATAAATTCCAATCTCGCCATGTTCTGCATCGATCTGTGTTGACATATTTCGTGCAATCTCACTCATAAGGGAGGTCTTACCTTGCGACGTGTCACCCAGCAGGCCGATGACCTTATCTTTCCGCGCCATGACAAACTCGTTCAATGCCGGCAACCCCAGGGAGAGCATGGTTGGGTCTGTGCGGGCATCCTCAATACTATTTGTAACGGCTGTAGAGATTTGCGGAGGGGAGAATACAAACTTGTCGATGTCCATTAGGATACCTGAATAGTAATATCGGGACGGTCTAAATTGGTAGAGTCCGTCAATTGGCTGGCATCAAAGATATTCAGAGCCAGCAGAAACCCGTCTGGATCACGCCTCAACTGTTGCACGTTCATTCCCCCGGCAAACTTGCCCGTGTCGTTGTACCAAATAAGGTACTTCTTGAAATAGTCCTTATCAATTAGGTATTTTTCTACCAGCTTTTTACGGAGGCGGGTCCATTCCGGGCGATTCTTGAACCATGGGATGTTGCCATTCTCGATCTTGAAAGCAGCTTCAAAGGCAAGTAAGGCATCTTGTACAACCATGCCCGTTTTTCCTGCCTCAAGAATTCCATCAACAATATCTAATGATGGTTTAGGTATGGTTAATGTATGGTTCGGGTCAACCGGGTTGACTGGGGGGAGTATCTCCGGTTGACTGGGGGGGTCAACTGAGATTACCAGTACGCCCGGTTGACTCCCCTGTGAAAAGCAGGAAGGATTGACTGTATAGTTGATTGTGTCGTACTTGGATGGACCGTTTGCAATCAAAACTCCGTTGAATTTCAGGGCGTCCAGCGCATTGATTACGGCGGTTCGTGACAGGCTGGTTTTAAGGGAAAGTTTACCAATTGACGGGTAAGCCCCCTCGCCTTCATCGTTGGCATGATCCGCCAGGGCGATACACACAAATTTTGCTGTGCTTGCCTTGGTTTTATTTCCTTCCTGATCCTGAATATCTCTGAATTCAGTTCGGAAAATTGCAGACATTAGATTTATACTCATTTCGCCTGCCTTTGTAGTTTGGTGGCACAACGATTGCACGTTACGGCCTCACCATGATATTCACTCCATCGGGACCGCCGTCCGTGGACTGCCCCACAAATGGCCTTGTGCTGGCCAAGCATTACAGCGTGGTACAAAATACCAGAATCGCGTTGCGCGCCGTTTGCGCAACGTCCTGTCATCGTCAAAAACTCATACCCCTGCGTCTGTTCCTTTGTACAAAATCCGCAGTAATCCCCAGGCATCAAAACATTATTTATCAGGCACTTATGACAAACCGGCCTATCTTCAACCCAATATACTGGGGGAAGTTCTGTGATCTCACTGGCCAGCCTTTCGATCTGTTCATATAGACTTAACATAAAAACTCCTTGTGTACTTTAGTATGACGGCTTTCGGCTCGGACGGCTTCTTGTATGCCCTTGACGGGGGCAGACCTAAAGCCGTCATACTAAAACTCACAAAGAGTTTATTCGAGCCGTCCGATGTCGCTGTTGTTTAGTGGTTGTCAGGCCACGCGACTTACTTCCTACAGTTTAGCATAACTCCCGATCAATTGCAACCCCCTGTTTCCCTGCCCCCAGCAGGTATGACGGGGGGGGGCTACAGTTTACTTGCTCGTCCAATATGCCACTTGTTACAGTATCCACACTGATAAGTATTCATAGCCCAACCGAATCGTGCCTCTGCCGAATCTCGCCACCGTTCGGCGATTTCAAAAGATTCATGGGGTATTTTATTTCCGCAGATACGCTGCCTTTTTTCTTCTGCCGTAGCTTCAACTTTTTGAACCAGCATGTGAATCGATGTTTTCATAAATCAAGTTTCTACCACCTGATGGACAGATTTACGACACTGACAAAAAGGTGATCCACAGTGACCCGTGTGCATTTTTACAGAATGACCACATTCACATATTGCGCGATTTGTTCCCCAAATAAACTCCGCCGATTCTTCGTCGGTCATAGATTTGTAATACTTCCCGTCAATCAAAACAACTTCTTTGGACAATCGTTCAAAAACCATATTTTCGCTCATGCTATTTCCTCTTTCTGGGTATGAATTGGTAAAGTCGGTCTCCCCTGGTTCGTTCCCCTCCCGCTGATAAGGGGGGCTAGGCCATGCTTGCCAAATATCCGGGCGGCGAAATAATACCCATCCCCTTGACAGCATACATTACAGGATTCTTGATTGTCACCTTCCGATACAACGGGCGGCGGGTATTTGGTTTGATTTTGGAGGGCAAGCCTCGCAGTTTTGTAACCGTCTGATATGCGTGATTACTGGTGTAAACAGGAATACCCCACATTCGAGATATGAATCTAAATTGCGTGTTGTCTGGTTCGGGATCTGGAAATTTAATCTCCATCGGTTTGTAAATACTATCCATAAATCCGCCAAATGGAGATGTGGGAATATTCTTGGATAATTCTGCCATCATTTTCTCGAAGACTTCTTTACTTAATCCGTCGCTCATCCTGTCTATCCTTCCTCTGGGTGGTACTTCTGTTGGTAGGCGGTGAGAGTGGCAATGGCGTCGCAATCTTCTGGATCTGCAATCTCTCGATAGACCAATTCAGAAAGCTGTTTGATAAGTTCTCTCGCCTCTGCCAGTTGTTCTTTCAGCTTCACAAATTCGGCCTCCATGATGTAAGTACCAGCGCGGCCCATATCATGGACACTTACAGGCATGACAGATTCAACCGGGCAAGCAAATAAATTGCAGGTAGGTTTTTGTCCCTCTGTGTAGTAATTTCCACACCTTTTACAATTGATCATAGTTTCCTTCTTTCTGTTGTCTAAATATGGGGGGGAGGGTGGTCAGGATTCGAACCTGCGTATCGGGTCTCAAACCGAACCGCCTCTCGGGATTGCCTTTGACCTCTCGGCTACACCCTCCCCTTTGGCATAAATCGGTTGCCCGATGTTATGTTTGAAAATTGCCAGTCGCCGTCCAACTGTTTCAACGAAAGTATCGTATCCTCAACGTCACTTGCGACTGGCTCTGCTATCTCCCTCTCACACGCAATCAATTAGATGCGGGAAGGAAGGGGGCATTGCGGAAAGTAGAGGAATCGAACCCCTATCCTTGCGGATACCCCGGTATTCAACGCCGGTCGCCAACCATTTAGCGGTACTTTCCATGTGGAGCGCAGAGGATTCGAACCTCCAGTTGCGGCCTGGAACGTTACTCAGGCTTTTACGGTATTCTTTGATACATTCCCGTGCTTCCCATCTGTGGGATCGCGTTTGCCAGTTACGCCAACGCTCCAATTGTGGTCGTTTTCTACCTAAAAAGACGGAGGCTACCATTTTGGCGGGGAGGGTTCTAAATTGACACCCTCCCCTTATCTAATATCGTTTCCCTTACCGTTGTCAGTTTTTATTCGTCTGTTGATAAAAATGGCTTAACTGACTTGGCTTTGCCATATTCGCCTGACGGCCACTCTACTTACTGGGCCTCAGAAATCCCGCCACGTAGAACAAGGGAAACTAAACGGGTTCAAATTTGTGCTTCCCCTCTCGGCCTGACCGTCACTAGAAGATGACGGTCAGGGTATCAAGGGAGAAGATCGTGAAACACTTTTGATTTTACAGACTGTTTAAAAAAAGTCAATAGTAAAACGGGTGATCTTTTTGATTATGTGACTTTTCTAATGTTGGCAATATTGGTGGTTAAAATCCTTGATTTTGAAAACGCACTATTGTATTATTGACGCATGGCAAATTACACAGGAAAGAATTACGGTATAAAGAAACAGGCTGATATGGCCCAACGAGCCGCAACATTCGATGAGTGTGTTGCCGAATTGTCACCAGAAGCACAAACATATATTGCCGATCTTTTGAGTTGGATTGAAGAATACATGTTAGTCTCTGGCGGTGGAACGATGAGCGCAAAAGAGATTTTATTGCAGACGCTTCGTTTCAAAGAAGTACGAAATATCGCTTAATATCTTTGGAAGGGATAACATCATGAACGAGGAAACACGCAACACGATCCTCTCCGCCCTCGCAGTCCACAAAGCCTCCACACAGGAAGCCTATGACAAGTGGCAGGAAGTCAATCAACTGGCAAAGTCAGGCGACGAAAACGCCCTCATACGCTCGTTTGATTTACAGCAGGAATACCGCGCCAGTGTGCGCGAGGCCAATGTAATCTATTTTGAAGCAATAGGAGAATAAGACATGAAATTTTCAGACATCAAGAAGTCAGACAAGAAGGAGTTCAACGCTCTTTTGGAGCAAGTCGTGCTTATCTTTAATGGAGCATCTAATAATGGTATGACCGTCGAATTATGGAATGATGAATGGATTTGTGGTGAACAACTTGTACAGGTTATGGGTGCGATAAAAGCAACTTATGATATTGACCTAAAATACTACGACGTTATGTATTTCGAGAAGCCCGCGCGCGCAACTCTGTTTTTATTCGATAAAGGCGTGCGGGCATTAAATGTCGGTAGTTTTGAAGATATTTCATTTGACATGAATGGAGAATAAGACATGACCCAACTATCCCGCCGTGAGGCTCTTGCCATGCAGGAACCCGCCAAAGAACAAGACTTACAAGGCAAGATTGAAAACGCCCGCTTTATGTACGAACTGTGCAAACGTGATGCCGAGGAATATCCAGACAAGCGCGACCACTTCTTGAAAGAAGCCGAAACGTACCGCCTGGAACTTGAACGGCTGATCGTGCAACAGGCCACGGAAGTATGGGGGCCAGATTGGGAAGAAACAGCAGACAACCTTCACGCCGTACTGGAAAACGGGGAGGCACAGATTGAACTGGAAGAAACGCTGGAGTGGCTGGGCGTGGAAGTCAAAACACCTGATTTGCAGGTGGTACAATCTACCTTTCACGTATCTCAAGAATGGACAAAACGCCATTTGAACGTTGAAACGAATGGTTTTGAAGCAGAATTAAACACCGCCTTTGGGAAAGGAAATTGGACGCTCAAGTAGGTCTGGCGAACCAACCGAAGTCACTACGGATTTAGTGGCACAACTTTGATACCTGCTTATGTAGGCAGGGAAAGGAATAACATGAATAAATCACAATCAGTTAGCAAGTTAGCCGATGCTCTCGCAAAGGCCCAGGCGAAAATGCCAGTAGTAAGCATGAACGCCGTAAACCCCTTTTTGAAAAACAAGTATGCCGATCTTGGCGCAGTAATCGAGGCCTCCCGCCCCGTTCTTGCGGAGTTTGGATTGTCAATCAGCCAGTTTCCTACTAGTGACGGAGACAAAATTGGTGTAACGTCTACTCTCATGCACGCAAGCGGTGAGTGGATGGAAGATACGATCTACATCAATTCCACCGACTCCAAGGGGCTGTCAGTGGCACAATCGGCTGGGGTGGTGATTTCCTACCTTCGGCGTTATGCCTGGGCTGCAATTCTTGGCCTCTACGCAGATGCAGACAACGACGGCCACACTTCCGAGAAAAAGGAAGAACCCAAACCCATCGTCCAGAAAACCAACCGTCAATCAATGCTGGAAACATACGCCAAGCGCACAAAAGAGGCTAACGCTCTCGGGGTTGAGGTGATCCCCCTGAATCCCAAAATGACAGACGATGAAATTATCGCGGCTGGAAAAGAATTGGTGTCCCGCATTGAAGATAAGAAAAAGGCAGGTAAATAATGTACGAACTATACACAATCGTTGGTAGAGTTGGGCGCGATGCCGAATCTCGTTTTACCCCCGCAGGTCAACAAGTCACTTCCTTTTCCGTCGCTGTATCCGAAGAGTACACCAAGGACGGACAGAAGATCAAAAAGACAAAGTGGATTCGTGTTTCAAGTTGGGGAAAAAGCGCGGAGATTCATAACCAATATGTCAAAAAGGGTATGCTTGTTCTTGTGGCTGGTAAGTTGAACGGTGATGATCAAGGCAACCCACGCACATACGAAGTAAACGGCACAACAAAGGCCAGTTTTGAAATGACCGCCCAAAATGTTCAATTCCTGTCAAGGGTTGAGGGTTCGACAAACGAATCTGTTTCTCCACAAGACGAAGACCCCCCGTTCTAGCCCGAAGCTGGGCGTCGTCACTATGGCGATAGATAGTTATTTGGAAGTAAAGAAAAACTAATGTCCTCAAACACCTATACCCAACGGACGGCAGACGGCCAGTGCAAGCAATACCGCAGATCCACGCGCCAGGGGCGCCGCCCGTTGGGGCTAGGCAAGCCGAAGTTGGTACGGTTGCACGATGAAACCGAGTCTAAGTTGGAGTTTATAAAATCTAAACTCGGATACCTGTATAACGAAAATCAAATCGTTCGAGAAGCAGTTAGGAAAACGGTTGATTTAATATATACAGAATTGCTTAATACATAGTTAGAAGGCGCATTATGAAAAATTTCACGCTAAAAATATTATTTGAACCGCGCGATTTGTGGATCGGCATATTTTGGGATGCTGATTGGATGTGGGATCATTACAGTGAGGAACGTCCCAAAAAACTGTACATGACACAGTTCAGGCTGTTTATCACAATTATTCCGATGTTCCCGCTTCGCCTTGTTGTTCATGTGCAGCCATTCCTTGCTTGGTGGTCACGCCTTCTAACACCGCGTGCAGTTGACCCGCCTTCGGCTTGTGAAGGCTGCGGGGTTGTGCCTGGTCAAGGTGAACATGATCGAAATTGTCCCGTCGTTTCGGCGGGCAACTAACGCAAACCGTTAGTCCATAAATAATAAACTGCCCCGCTCCAATACAGGACGGGGCAGTTCCTTGCCTACACAGGGCGGGGGCTACAAATTCAGTTTATCAGCAGGGTTGAGCAAACGTAGTAATGTCGGCAGAGTAGCAGCCAACGCACCAATCCCCCAGGTTTGCCAATTTGTGAAGTCGAAGTGTCCAACACGCACAAACTCCACTACAGCGTTTGAGATTACCACGGCAACCAGCGCACGAAGATAAGACGCGAAGGGGGACTCATTAAACCAGACTTGAAACTTTTTCATTTTGTAATTCTCCTTTTGAATATTGTACCAAAGACGGGGTTCGTCAATTTACCTGAAAAACATCGCCCAAACAGTTTGCACAGCCATAAGTAAAACAGCGGCGATAATACCCCAGCTTCGGGCGTCCCACTTTTCCCGTAACTTTTGCACCCTGTCAGCTTCCTCTTTTCGGATCTCCTGCAAGGCTGCGTTTATGGCGTTTTTGACCATTTCTGCAAAACGTTTCTCTTGTTCCGTAAGTTCTTCCTGTATGCGGCGATCAACATACCCTTTTTCGCCATTACCAAACATCTTGCGCTTATGTTCGTCAAAATCACGACGTAAGCCGCTGTGACGCTCATGTTCTATTTCAAGTTCTATTTCTGTTTTTATTACCCTATCTTCTGTGTCGCTAATGCGTCTGTGATAGATAGGCCATTGCTCTCTTACCCAATCCGATTCGGTCATTCGGTTATCTCCGATTTCATAGTCTCCCCATTATATATCAGAATTTCAGTTCAAGGCTAGGATACCACCGATACCCATTTGTCAGGAATGGGAAAACCACAGGAACTCCCTTTAGTTGTGTGAAGTTACCTAAATATCCTTTGTATGCAATCGTCGCCGTTTGTACTCGGGGGTCATGTAACGTCTGTTTTGTCACAGGTGGCGGGTTGTCGCTGGTCAGGAATGAGTACAACTTGACCATTTCAATCTTGCCCCAATTCTTTCCATTCTCATCTTTTGCCTTCGTCCTTACTTCGGTGCGGTCAAGGATGTACACCCAATTACCCGCACAAATCAAACTCTCCTGCCTGGGGTCTGGTCCGTTGGCAGCATGGTTGTTGTTTAGGAATTTATCATTAGACCCAATGTCGTTGAACGCGGTTAGGATGAAGTTACGTTGAACGGGTGTTAACTGCTTCATAACCAGCCCGTACTTTTGCATTGCCAGCAAGTCTTTCCAAAACTCCACCCAACGGACGGGCATCTTGCAAAAATCAGTCTCCGGCCAATTTTCAGGCTCTGCGGACGTCGGAAAGATTGCGGGCATGTTTCCAGTACCGCGCTGCTTGTAATTCCATCGGCGGGTTTCCCAGTCAGGCTTTACCCATGCGCGGGGGAGGGTGGGCCTTTGCTCTACGTAACGTTTGCCCTCGAAGATGAAGTATTCGGTCATGCTTCCTTCACAAACTTTCGTTGATCCACAATCACCCCATTTACCACTTTGTAGTAAACGATGTATTCATCAGTGACGGGTACAGGTTCGGTCTCTGGAATCTCACGGCAAATCTGTAACCCCTTGTGGGTAATCGCAATCCAGCCCGAAGCGGGTGTGTCATTGACGTACTCCACCTTTAACCAGCGGTCGCCCTTGAATTGAATAACCGTTCCATTATACGTAAAATCAACAGGAGCGGTAAATACTTCTGTACCTGTAATTACTTCGGAAGTGTCCGCATAATCCTTAATCTCTCCCGCTGTGTTGTGGTCAGCGCGTATTCTGGTTTGTGGGTCAATGGGTTGTAATTTCATTCATTCTCCAAAAATACCCCATACGGATAAGGGCAGGCTTCCAAAAATCTGTCATAGGTACATTGCTCAAATCGGTTTGATGCTGGATTCATTATGGTCACAATCCCGCCCGAACGCTCCAATTCTATGTCGATCAATACCGCCCAATGTGCCACAGACCCCTTTAAACGCCCTGTAGTGGCGTCAATTTTGCACGAAACTATGGCACGGCCTGTATTGGATAGGGTTTTCAAAATTCGAGGCGTATAGCGCGATCTGTTCAACCAGGGGTCGCGGGTGGCAGATTCGAGAGTTTTGGCATTTGCGCCAAAGATCGAAAACATCTTGATAAGGTCGTCCGCCGTAGTCCCGCTGAAACGCCCAGCGCCTTTGATACGCTTCCACAATGACGGCTCTTTGACTTCCCATTGTGCGGCAAGTTCTCGCAGGGGAATCCCTAAAATATATGCCACGGCAATAGGCCCGCACCAATTCGTCTGCTTAATGCCGTTCAGCATAAAGTACTGGTCAAAATCGTTTTTCTCGGGCGTCTGGTCTGTAATATCAACGCAATCTTTAGGCAGGGATTCGACATACGGTTCGACCAACGAGTTTGCAATATACCCAAACTTTCCGTTATGCTCTATGGCCGCCCAACCAAAAAACGGCTCTCCTAAATATTCAACAATGTTGTTTTGTGGGATGTCGTAGTTTTTCTTTGCCGTGGTGGACGGTCCTTGACGGAAGGCGGCGAATGTGTTGGTGAAATATCTCATGTGGTAGATTATACCCGATAACAAAAACGGCCTGCATCAACTACAGGCCGTCAAAGGGAAACTCCGTCATTTTAGCGGTTGTCGGAGTATGAAAGCTCAATCCAGACAGATCCATCAAAAAACAATTTCAGGATGTCTTTGGGATGGTCCAGAAGACGATTGCCATTCAGGTCAATATTACATCCTCCCCCATCCAGGACTGTAACGTCGCGCGCGGCGTTGACCGTGGATAGATACAACTCCTGGCCAGTGACTCCGCCGGAGATCGTACACAGGTCATCGGTGGCGGCTAGGGATTCGGGCTCCACTTTATACCATGGGCCGGCCGCTGTGATTGTGCCGCCTGATATGGTTTGATTTCCTTCCTTTGGAGTGATGATAATTCCGGTAAAGGTGGCGGATTCTGATACGTTTAGCTTTGTGACGTTTAGTTCATTTTCGGAGGCGTCAACAATGGCAACAGGTTTATTGATATCTGTTCCGTAAATGGACGTATCCACATCGTTTGCATCGTGATTAATGTGTATGTATGAAGTTGCGCCAGATTTAATTTTGATTCTTGCGCCATCAGAAACATTATCACGGATTGCCCCGATTTCAATCATTCCCTCTTCCCCTGCTTGATATTGGGTAAAGATGTGGAATTCAGGAGAGATATTCGGCAACGCCTTCGCCAGTAGGGTGGTTTCAATCGGGTCTACTGTAAAAACAGCCTGAATAACCCCACTACGGGACAACATAAACCCCTGATCTACTCCAGGGGCAATGTCGTCTACTAAAACGCCGTTATCGTCAAGCGTAGCCCCTCCGTGCGTCCATGACGTAAATACAGGGGCATTTCCAGCGGCTGCGAAGCCAACAACGAACAAAACGAACGATAAAAAAATAATGCGAGACTTCATTTTTCCTTTTCCTAACTTTATTATGGGATACGGTTTTTGCCCCGTTCAATTTAATTATAAAGGAAAAATTACATCATTACAATAGTTCACTTTTGGCCTTGTTCATTTCCGTGTGATGTTTGACCACTTGCTCGCGCCATGCCTCAAAATCAGGCCCATACAGACCTGTCATAACCGCGTTGAAAATATCCGTCTTGTAATCTCCGTCAGAGTACCCCTTTTCGTGAATGTCGGCAATGATCTTGTCTGCCAACGCCTCCAAATTGGTAACGTCCGTCTTTTTTAGCTTGGCGGGCCTCCCCGTGGGCAGTGACCCTGCCTTTTTGCGGGCAAGTTCGATTTGCAGCTCTTCTACAGTGGCTTCGCTAACTAATTTATTCATGGTAGTCCTATCATGTTTTTGTATTTGGATATGATGTTACTTGACGCCACCCGATAGCCCGACGGTGTTTTGTGTGGGGGGCTGTTAGGGTCTGATTGAATACGAAAAGTCTGTAGCACTTTTACTCTGTAGAAAGTAGGTATCCCATTTATCCCGTTGAAGGTTTCTATACAAGCGTAAACCGTCCACCGATACGGCCCAAGACTTAAATCGTTGTATGGGTCAAGCCCTAGGTTCATTATGATAATCGGGACGGAGGCACCTATATCCTCGCGCAAATCAAGTATAAGTTCAACCATAAAGAACCTATGACCTTTTGCGTCCGACTCAATCATAGCATCTTCTTCACCCTGCCAAATCACAATAAGGTCAATGGACCGCCCGTCCACATCATCAAGCATGTCCTCGTACAATCCACGCGGTGCGCCCTCTTGCCATTCTGCAATATGTGTACTTCCTACCGCAGAGCAAATGACGGTTACATTGTCATTAGGAAAGGCTATTTCTGCCTTTGCTTGAAGATACGGACAAACATAAAGCCCGTTAGATTGCCCAATAACGAGAAAGTTTCTATTGACGCTTTGTGCCTGTACAGGCACAAAACTAAATGTCATAATAAGTGCGATTGTTGAAATTGTTAGTCTTTTCATTTTTTCACCTTAAATGTTGTCAGCAAATGACAGTTCGCACCAATCTGTACCATCCCAAATTAGAACGAGCTTGTCTTTTACGTTGCTCAAAAGTCTGTCACCGCCAGAAAGTTGAATATTACCAGTTCCATCCTTTACTGTTATATCTCTTCCGTTATTTGTACTTCTTAATACTAAGTACTGCCCCTCTTGTTGTGCTCCGGTAATTGTCGCCAAGTTGTCTGTCGCCGCCGCCGCTTCTGTGTCAATAATCATAAATGGATTTGTAATCGCGACAGAATCACTTGAAATAGTTGCAAGAGCTTGCTCCATAACAAAATGCCGCCGCAGCGTAAAAACGTTTGTTCCAGAATTGTGCGTGGTTATGGGAGTCCCCGAAGTCCCATTCACATCCATGTTTACGTTTCCGTCGAAAGTTGGGTTTATTGTTATAACACTTGTCCCGTTACTGTCAGCGGATAAGCCTATACCTGCCACAGTAGTGCCGCTCTGTGCGTTCAATCCCACACTAGCAAGAAATGTTGAAGGGGCGGTAGCGTTTATATTAACACCAGACGGGGTACCAGTAATGGCGTTTGCCTTGAATGTCAATAAGTTAGCGCCCCCACTTTTATATCCAACAATTCTAGACCACTCTACGCCAGTTTTCAGGAACTTAATTGCGTTCTGATTTGTAACGTCAGACAGACTGTCAATGGTTATTGCAATCCCGTCCACATCCAGCACCACCGCGCCCGCGCCCGCGTAGGCTTTACCGTTTAGGGCATTTAAGCCAAACTGCAAAACGCCAGCGTTGACCCCGCCCAAATTCCAGGTATCAACAAGAAATACTTTCCCGTCACCGCTGATAAACACGCCGGTGTAATCGGTAGACGTCACCTCCTCCGTTTCCACGCCTGACGCGGGCGCGAGGATAAGCTCCCCACGAATGATCCCGGAGAGGGTGGATAGGTCGTCAAGAGACTCCACGGATGCAGAGGGGGCTGGCCCGGTAGCCCGTTCCAGCTTCTCAATGCGTGTGACGGGGTTTCCCAGGTTCATCCGCTTATTCAGTGGTTTTAAAACGAAGTCGCTCAATCTATCACCTCTACAATCAAGTCAATTTTATTCTTTGATCCTGGGTTGTATGCCATTCCCATAATCCTTACGTTTGTTTCGTACCCAACCCCGCCAGTTTGAAAGCCCATGCTTTGCAGACTTAGTGCCATGATGTTTCCAAGGTTGATAAATTTGAACGTGTCTCCTAGATTGATTGCACGTAACTTCATGTTTCTTACGGGATTCTTAAACTTCGCAATCGCATCGCGTGTGTTCGCTTTCAGGGTAGGCACATTGGTTACGCCTTGAAAGAATTCAGACGATTCCCTTAATCCAAATTCGCCGATACTATCAGCGTCAACGATTGGAATCTTTGGGCGGCTTTTCCACGTAATGCCATCTCCATATCCGAGAATATCGTTTCGTATCTCGCCATCTTCCACAAATAAAGCATCCACCATTTCAACATTCCCGCCACCCTTCCCTTCTTGAAGCAGGGCTGAGGTGGTTTGTCCGACTCTGTTCATCCAATCCACAAACACACGCAATTTCCCATCAGCCCCCACGATGGGACGCCATTGGTATTCTTCCTGACTACGTTCCTGAATTCTTGCCAAGTCCTCATTCAGTGGGGTAGGGTTGATCGTTTCCTCACGCCTGATACCGGAGCGGTCAATATCTCCCTCTGTGATAATGGTTCGTTCGGCAGAGTTCACCAACGTCAAGAGATACGAGAATATGTCACCAGCAGACCCACGCCTGACTACTTCCGTAGGGCCACGACGCCAGCTAAACACCTTTTCAGGGCTGTACGCGCTGACGGTCACGCTGCGAGGGTTCCAAGACCGCGGAGTATCGATCACCCCTACCCATGGGGGCAGGCTGTCATTTTCAACCAGCAACCAGTTACCAAAATTCAAGGCGACTTTATTGACGATCTCCGTCTTCCTGGTTGCATACGTGAATTGCGCGCGCGCTTCATCGGCAATAGCATAAGACCTCTCTACTCTTGTCCTGAATTCAATCAGAGGGTATCCGTCGCGTCCAAAGATACGAACCCGATCAACGGGAATGCTGTTAGGTGCCATTATAAGAACCTCATCCGCTCATTCCACTTTATCGAAATTGACACATCAGAGGGGGATAACCCTAGAGACTCGTACCCAATAGAATTAGCGCCTGGGATCATCCGCAACCAATCTGCGCGGGTGCTACTCAGTTTGATTGCACCGTTAATAATCTCATCCTTATATTTCACCGTCGGGAAGTCCGGGTTAGTGTCTATGTAAACCGTCTCGTTTAACTCCATCGGTAACAGGATGTCGAAAAAGTCGCCCGTTGTTTCGTTCCTAATACGGCAGTTTAGTTTGTAATTGCTTTGCTCTGCCCGAATCATAATATGGGGCGTGTTGGTCAAGCCCACGGTCAGGGATGATAATTCTCCCTTTGCGTATGCCGTTGCAATGCCCGACATATTCCCGCTTTGTAACCACCGTAAATAGGTCTGGTTAGCGGGTATGGTTGCGTCACTGGTCGCCTTTGTCCATGCGGTAAAGGTGTTGTAATCCGTTGCTGTTTGTGTGGATATGGTCCACAGGTTCGTAAACGATGTCGAGTCAGGAGTTCTGGATACCTGTAAAGATAACGTAGGCCAAACCGCGCTAGTCTGGCTTTGCGCTCCCGATGCGGAAATTGATAAAATGACGTCAGGGAAGTATCCCAACCAGCCAAGCACAACAGAGTCGGCTTTGTTCGCACCGTCTTTCTGCCATGACTTTGCCTTCATGCCCATTGCAGTAGTCGGATCTGTGTCACCTTCGTCGTTGGTGGACGTGTATGTACCAGAGTTGGTACGGTTAGAGTTTGTCACAGATGCGGGAATTGTATTAAATATTCCAGATCGCAACCCTGCATCGTCCCGGAAGTTTGTGTACACAAACGCTGTATTCCGTGATGTCAAGTCCTGAATCGGCTTTCGTAGTTCGTCAATTGTAGGAGCTGATACATCAGGGTTCCCGTACAAGAGCGAGTAAGCATAGGGCAAGTTTCTGACATTGCTATTTGCAGCATGATCTACCGCTGTAGTGCCGCGTGCCGCCCGTCCGCTGATTGTGAAGGCTAGTTTTGTTCCCGTTACTGTCTTGCGAGTGTAGACAAATTCTTCCGTGTCAGTACTGCCGTATGTAGTATCCAGAATAAGCCTGCCGCGTGGTTTCATGCCACTGATCAAAGTCTTGTTGGCAGACGTGTAATTCAGCTCGATTTCTGTCACCGTGTCCGTGGTTCCTATAGCTGTTTTCAGGGTCATGTTTTTAGCCCCGGGCATATCACAAACGGTCAAGGCATGTGTATCTGTCGTGTTCATGTTGGATAGCTGACGGTCAATTTCTATCCCATCACGCACTACCCTAAAATCATCCCCATCAGTTTGCATTTTACTTCCCGCCACAAGCGCAGCGGTATCCAGACCTGTGCCGTCCGAAGTACCGCATACATCAAGCAGACGATTGGGCCATGGGCGTGTACTTGTCGGAAGGATCTGCACAAAGCGGCTATAGATAAAGTCGCTTGACGGCAACCCTGTGGGGGTAATCTCGAAAATCGGATAAGTGTCTGCGTTTCCCGTATTGTCAACACTGGTCGAATCCGTTGCCGACGTGGTTGCAAATACCTGTGTCTGTTGTTCAACATGTGTCCAAATGGGATTATCCAAAGACAGCATGACACGCGCGTTATTTCCGTCTCCACCACCGCCCACCACAGAGCGGGGAGTGGCGTACACGTAGTATTGATCCGTGGTGGTTCCGTCCGAAACAATTAACTGACGGGGCGTTTCATCTTCCACGTTGAAAACTTTTACAAGCGTTTCAAACGTGGTCATAAATGGCTCTGTACAAATAACCTCAAGACCCAACGCAACCGCATTAAAGTCACTTCCAGATAACACCGGCCACGCCCCCGACCTCTTGACGTATTGTGCTGTCACAGAGGGGGATAAGGCCACGTTATCTGTGGGGTAACTGGTTATGAAGCCGGTACTTTGTAATAGAGTTCCGTTATAACTGTACGGATTTATGATCATCTGTCATCCATAATATTCATGCTGTCACTTGATATATAAACAGTCGCGCCGTAGAACGTTGCGCCGCCGCCTAGCTTATCGTTCGGTACGATCTCACCGCCAGAGGGGGAGCGAAATAATTCTGGCCCACGCTCACCCACGAGATACGTTTGTCCGGCATTCACATCACCGCCACCTGCTTCCCCTACAACGGGGACATTATCATAAGCGTCTGCGGCAGCCAACTGGCTTCCCTGTGCGCCTGTCACAGTGACTTGGTTGATCGTAGTAGTAATTTCGGTAGGGATGGAATTGAGCATGGCAATATATGTTTCCAGACTGGCCGTACCTGCATCAACAGCGGCAGCCATCGTCAACATACTAGCAGCAGACTTCGCCGCGCCTGCATCAAACACACCAAGAGCAATCCCCGCCTCTTGCAATGTAGCAGCTTCCTCTGGCGAAATACCGCCGTCCGACTTCGCAAAGGCATCATTCAAAGCCTGATAACCCGCAAGTTGTATTTGTTCGCGGGATGCGTCATTCAGCTTTTGCGACATTGACAAAAGCTTTCCATAGTCTGTGGCGGCACCCTCAGCAGCACCCCCCGATTCTTCCAAAGCCCCGGTTAAGTTTGTAATACTTCCAGCGGCATCGTCTGCGGCGTCTGATTCAAGCGCAAAACCCGACATAACCATTCGGTGCGCGGCGTAGCTACTGTACCCAGCCTCTTCCAAAGCTGTTTGTCGTTCACTAAAGTTTAGGTAAGCATCAGCAGCGTCGTTGATTCCAGGAACAAGGAAGTTGACCAAAGATACCTGCAACGCCATAATATGATCGTTGAACTCATCAACATTAAGGCGCATTGTTTCATAATCGGCAATTTGTTGCTCATTCAGGATAAGGTTTTCGCTCACTCCCGCATTTAAAGCGAGAATGTTTTCACTTCCTTCCTTCAAAACATTAGCCCACTTCGCTCCACCGCGCCCAAGGTTCTCTGTAATAAAGGCGTTTCTCGCCTCTGCTGTGTTGAGTTGCAAATACTGGTCTGAAAGCTGTGCAAGGGTTTCAACAGTGGGGGCAAGTCCGTTTCGAGTGAGTGCTTTTGTAGCTGTAGTTACATCATTGGCTTTAATCTCAAAGTCATCAAGTACCTGTAACAAGCGACTTGATTCTTCGGCAGTAGCACCACTGGCTAAAGATAAATCACGCACGGACGCTGCGTATTCTGTGGCGACCTTGAAAGCCTCTTTCATCGCCTCAGAAACGACGCGGGCGGCTTGAGTTGCAACATTGCCCCAATTAATGCTGGTTCCCGTAAGTTGCTCAACAGTACCACCCAGCGAACCCATTTGAGCGGTCAATCCACGCAAAACGCCAGACGCGTTATCTTTGGCATCAATCACCAGCTGGACCCTTTCAGTCATTTATCTTTTCCTGTTTTTCATATCTAATTCACCGTAGACCTTATATCGAATAATCCACAGCAACTTTCCACCACCAAATATCTTCCACGGCGGCACGCTCCAATCCTTCGCCATTGCCAAATCAACAATCCATGACGGGGCCTTTTTGATGTAACTCGGAGGCTTCATTCGGGCGGCGGCGATAGCTTGATCTAGGCCCCGCCGCTCGGAGGGTTTACGATGTTCTTTGCCGCCTCCGTAAGTTCTTTACGTAGCTTTTCAAATCTCTTGATACCGATCCCCTCCATGGCTAAGTTTGCCTTGTCCATGTTCTCAAATTCGATGGGGTCGCCGTCTTCGTTTTGCGTGACCTTGACGACATACTCGCCTTTTTCATCAATCAGCATCTTGGGGAGCGCTTTCATCTGCGATCCCAAATTACCAACGACGACCCCAATATATTCCGTCATAGTACAGGCTTCAATGAAGCGTTCTGTACTGACTTTAAATTTAATCATCTGTCCTTACTTTCTGCTACGGTAACGTAGCTAATTCATTGACAATTGTGAAGCTTGCTTTATTAGATGCAATTGCAGACCATCGCGCGCGCATCGTACCCTTATACACGTTGTTTCCATCCACCTCTTCAAGCCCGGCAGACCCAAAGGTGTCCCATTTGCCGTACAAGTCGATCACCAGGGCCTTTGTGTCATACACCGCACCAGCATCCGTGGTGGATAAAGCATTGCCAAGGAAGGTCAAGCGCAAGGCCCTTTCCGTACCTGCACGCCATGCAGCCTTTTCGGTGACGGCGATACTGTTATGCTCGAAGGTTACATCAAGCAGAATTTCATCGTCAGCACGCTTGATAAACGAGAAGTCTAAGCGGTTATCTTTTGATTTCTTGGACATCCAACCCGTTGTCATCTTCAAAGAGAAGTCAAGCAGGGTTAGGCTTTTTACAGTTGATCCGATTGTTCCCGTAGTATCGTCAATATACAACGACCCTTTACTAACGAGAATCGTTTCTAGCACAGCAGGAACAATCAGCCCTGTAGTAAACGATGCGGGTACAGGTGCGCGGGTTTCAACGTTCGCAACGAGTTTGACAGCCTCGCCAGCAGCGCCGGAAAGTGTAAAGTCTCTGACGTATCCAAAGCGGGCTATCTCAGCCTGGATATTGTCGCCGTCCTCGATCACCAATGTACTTAAGTCGGTGGTTGAGATGGGATCCGAATCGGACGCTTGCACCGCCCATGCCCACGTGTACCCACTGGATAAATCCGTTGTAGGTACAGCGGTCTTGATACCTGCCTGAAAGATGTAAGGCAACTGTTCAAACGTTGCATCATCTTCAAGCACCACACTCCCGCCCGTTGCGGAGATATACGACCGTGTGGTCCCGCCCAGCTTCCCAACCTTTTGCTTTGGGAACACCTGGGTCAGATTGTCGGTCATCATTCCCGTACCCGCCCAAATCGTTGTAGGTATATCGGTTGTCCCACCTGCGGACGCTTCAATACCAATTTGTGTACGTTTTAACGCACTAATTCCTTCTGCCATCACTTACCTCCTCGGCCATAGCCGAACGCTCTGCGCTTTCTAAATTCAAATTTATTTCACTTCGCAACTCATCGTGTATTACGTTCCCGATATGTCTCGTCAGTCTCTCGCAAGTTGCTAACCTCAAGCCTAGCTTATCCATTACAACGTCAAAAGGTTTTTCATCACCCATTGCCGCATCATCGTATGTTAATACCCTGCTTACAATCTCCGACTTGGAAATAAACTGGCAATGATGGGAGGTTGCATAAGCCTCCACGCCGTTGTACTTTATCTTCCAATCAAAGTCAGACTTCGTACCCTGTCTGTGGGTTTCCCTGTCACGCCCAACGCTGTCTGCAAAATCATCCTCCCACTGGTTAGGTATAAATCTACCTTGTGACAGTTCGGCGTTTTGTTTCGCCCATCTCTTTGTAAGTTCATTTGCCCAGCGAAATGATGTTCTTACGGGGTATCCCGTCACACAAGAAACACCAGGGAAGTGGTTAAGTAGGTCGATCTGCGGCTGTAACCAATTCGGATAAAAAAACATGTCGTCGTCGGCATAAGCTACAACCCTGTCAGGGGGGATCATTCTCATCAGGGACGTTCTACCGCCCGTCTTGCCAAGGTTGAACGACTTCACAAATACGTCTGGCCTGATTTCATCCTCAATCCATTCTCGGAAAACGTCACAAGAATCATTGTCCCAAACCATTAAGGTAAAGTCCGTCTTTGCGTTTTGGGTCATGCTCCGCAGGCAGGTCTGGACCACTTCAAACCTGTCCTTGTGATACCCATCCATATTTGGAAGGTGGGTAACTACTGCCAAAACGACGGGAAGGAATTTATCGGCAGGGGTCTTGCGGTTCGGGTTCATGCCTACCCTCATGGCTTCAACCTGTAAAACTCTGTGACAAGGTACTCTGTCTGTACGCCGCTTTCAGATTTCATATTCCCGTCAAACGTCTTGACTTCCTCCGCAATGCTTCGCAGGTACTCCCGCGCGCCTGTGAATTCAGGACGATTGCAGTTGTCCAAACACACCCAACCGCCAGGCTTTACCAACTTGATTGCATTTGCGGCCCATTCGACACGGTCCTCTATTGGCTCACCGTCGATCAACATCAGGTCAAACTTTCCAAATAACATACTCGGCAGTTCCCTAGAAAGAGTTTTATCTGCCAAAATAATGCTTATCTTTGTGTACTCCTGCCTCATCAGCATAAGCCGCTCGTACCATTTCGGATCTGTCTCAATTGACAGGACCCACTTACACCGCTTCGCAAACCATAGGGTAGACCCGCCCGCACCGTGTTCGAGTACGTTCCACTCTGGACGATCAATGCTGTCCATAAACGCGGTGGCTTCGGGAGACAACCACAAGTGAGGGGTGATACCGTGCGGGGTTTTAGATTGCCACCATTCAGGCATCTTGCGTCCTTTCCAGTAATACGGCCTCTGACTTTGACCCACCAGCAGCGCGTATTTTCTTGTCGAGAATTGACATATACTTAAAGTTCTCAGAACTCGCACCCGCGTAAATCATTGCCATGTTATGAGTCTTTAGGTATCTATCAAGCAGAGCGCGGTATCCGTCAAGTAACTTTTTTCGTTTCGGCGATCCTTTTGCGGCGCTCAATAAGCTTTGGTGAACCAACTCACCCTGACCGCTCAAAACATTCACTTGCACTTGAAATTCTTGCGCCTTATCTTGCGAATTCTTTGCCGCGCTTTCAAACTCCTGTCGTGAGAAAATGAATTCTCCCTCGGCAGCTTCGCGCATCTTATCAGCTTTGGCTTTGTAGCGTTCGTTCTCCTGTGTTGCACCGTTCAGGCTTCCAAGTTTGTTGCTCAATTCCAGCACTTTATTCAGCGACTCGTGTACTTCTTTCGTCGCATCTCTGTGTTCCAGTTCGTCAACGTGCAGGGCAAGCATTTTTGCAGCGCCTGTGTATTCTGCCTCAAGGTTGTCAAATCCCGGTCGTAACTCTGCAATCCTCATCTCGAACGTTTCGTATGGCAGGGCCACTTCACCCTCGTATCCGTACAGCAACGCCTTGAATGTCTCATCGGCAAAGTACACATCAATGCCACGACCTTTCAGAAATCCGTACCAATACGCCACGCCCTCACGCTGGAATTGATACTCTGTGTTTGTCTCCATTGCAACGCCGTAAATCTCAATACGCTTGTATTGGTTCTGATAAGCAGCCAGAGCCATGGCTTGTGGCACAGTGGAAGTCAGGAAGTGGTTCGGGTCGTTTCCGATCATTTCCAGTATTTCTTGTATAGGGTATTTTAAAGAGCGGGGCACATCAGGATTAACATCCATCATGTACACGGGTATTTCTTCCTGCTTGTTCAACCAGTTAAAGTGCCCTGGGTCGTTCCTGTTTTGTGGGTTTCTCCAAATTGCAGGTAGGTGCATTTGAAAACATAATGTCGCTTCGGGGAATGTCCCATTGCTCACCGCTTCGTTGAAAACCCAAATGTCACAGTCTGTCCGTGTTCGGTCAAACATCGCGCGCGAGCGCGGGTGACTTCCCATAATTACGAGTGTGTCTTTCACTTCCTTTTCACTTTCTGCCTAACTCGTAGGCGTTTGCAATGTTTTGAACGGTATTTCAAACTTCAACACTTGCGACTTAATCGATCCGTATTCAAAAGGGGCAACCTCCCACGAAATTGGTTGATCCTGTGTTGCTACAATGGTAGAGACTGTCCCGTTTAGGGTTGGGTCTTTCGCCAACCTGCGGGGTAATTCAAGAGCGATTGCGTTTATGTTCTGATACGTATTCTTGATATTGATCCTTGAAAAATGGATTTCCAGTGTCAAGGTTGGGAAAATGTGGGTCATGCTTGCATTGGTAAATCTGAAATTACCAGCACTTAGATAAGCAGCAGAGAAGGGAAATGGATCTGCATTTTCAATCGGGTAATCCGGCGCGCTCTTGATCGTGACTCCCGTGCATTCCTGTACCAAATCTTGCAACCGTGCTATGGCGTTGTCTATGGTTGTAGGTGTCATGCGCTAAACTCCAATTTCAACGGCCACAGTAGCGCCTTTACGTCAGGGTCAAGTTGTAGATCACCCTTGAATTCCATCCCGCCGATTGTGATACTCGCGCCTGTATCCTGAAACGCCTGCTTGCCACGCATAAACCAGCGGACCGCCTGAATCTTTGTGGCCTGTACGATCACATCAGGCGGGGTCAATGAATAACCTGGAATTCCCGTCACCTTTACGGCTTTTCGGTATCGCGGCCAGTGACTTGTCGTGTTCGATCCGTTCAGGTTGTCAACGATCAATTTCTTAATCGGCGTTCGGTTGTACGGAAACACAATGTAATCGGACGAACTAAGCGCGGTGTAGTCTGTGCTTTCCAACGCACCTGCAAGAGAAACACTCACATCGGAAATGGATACAAATTCGTCAATCTCAATTTCGTCACAATCACTCCCGTCGTAGTACCGCGTCGCCGAATCAGTAGTTGGATAAAAGAACCCAGCAGGCTTGCCCATTTCGTTGTCAATATGGCGGGAAGCGGCGGTGATGAATGAGGACATTTGAGGGTAATCCGTGGAAACATAATTCCCTTCGGATATGTCCTGAAACGTGTCTGTTGAAGTTGAATAGTCATTCGCCATTTTTCTCTCGCGGTATGCACAAAATAAACAATGCTCCCTTTTCGTCTTTTACGATTCTTGACTTATTGCTAATTTTTGATAACCAACAAATAACATTTAGGTTTTTTTGAATTAGATCAATACAATCATATGAACTAATAGGAATGGGAACTAAATACATTAAATACCTTTCTGCTCAAACTCCAATCGCAATCCAGTTGACCTTCTTTGTAAAGGTCGTAGCGGCGATGGATGTATTTCCGTCTCTCAATTCCCAAACGGTGTCAGATAGTTTTTGAAGTTGAAGGGCCATTGTAATTTCCATAAAAGGGGCAGGTAGATTTCTACCTGCCCCAGTCTAATTAGGTGGATGAGGGGATTGCGTTGCCAGGGTAGCGCGGTTCCATAATGGCAATTGCACCCACGACCGTCGCTGTGATTTCCGATGTCGGAGTAATCAGCAGACGCACAAACCGACGATCCGCAGCCGAAGCAGCAACTACAGAGGGATCGACATCAATCACGACCACGGTATTATCTGCGGTGTTATTGATTGCGGCCCCAGCAGCGGCGGTTGCCGAAGTAATCGCGCCCATTGTGTCAGTACCCACAGCAGCAGACAGGCGGTACTGGAAGGAAACATTTCCCTCTGTAGCGTTTGACGTGCCAGCGGTGGAGGCCTCAACGGTAATAACCACCTCTCCCGTTGAATCGGTCGAGGCAACCGATCCGAGAGATACCAGGAAGGTGGCCCAATTGATCTTATCCAGATCAACATAAGCCGTGTAGGTAGCGGTTGCCACAATATCGGCGGGGGTAAGAATTGGCAGAATTTTCAAGCCTTCTGCGTAGCGAATTCCAAATTGGCTCATTTTATATTCTCCTATTTGCCCTATTAGGTCGTAGCGGCAAGTTGTACGGCAGGTGCATAAGTGCCACCATCGAAGCCGGTCAATGTGCTATTCCAGATCGGCGCACCGTCAACACGATACACAAAGCGGAACGCGCTTTCGTCGGTTGTGAAGTACACATGAATTGACGAGGCAGTTTGAACCCCGCCCTTCTCGATCAATTGGTACTGTGAAGGTGAAATAAGCATCAGATCGCCAGCAGTTCCCAAGGTGGGAAGGTATTCAACGTCATAATACGGGCGGCCCAACAGGGTTCCGTAAGGCAACCCGCTCAATCCACCAGGGGGCAGAAACACAGGGGAGTTACCGATTGCCAAAGTCAGCAATTGCGGGAAAATGCTCTGATTACCCAGCCAGATGTAGTCATTCACACCAGCCCAGCGAGCAGCCCACATACGACCAAGATCCAATGGGTCAATCTCATTCGCATCAGTACGGGTTGCGGAAACAATCGGGCCATTACGGAATCCGAGAGGCTTCCCAACGCCGTCGCCGTTCACAATGGCATCTTCCACCATGAAGCGGAGTTCATCCGGCACGGTGCGAGTTAGCCATGATTCCAACGCGGGGGCATCTTCCAAAAGTTCATCAGTGGCAACAACAAGCGCAGTCACTTTCTTGAGTTTCAACTCAAGCTGGCGAAACTTCGGCTTTGAGGCAGTTTTTGTGCCACCCTCATTCAACCAATAAGCCTGCAAGCCACCATAGCGGGAGCCAGTAGCGCGGGAGGTTTCATCCACCACGTTGTAGCTCATGTTATTCCCCAAAACCTGATCGCGGTTTCCAAAGAGGCTCAACAGCGTACCAGTTCCGTACATCTTTTCGATGATACCGGGGGCGGTTGTCTGCGGCACAAGAAAGCCAGCTTGTGAGGGCTGCGCTTCACTCAAACCAGTGGCCTTAAGGGATTTCAGGCGGGGGTCCAACTGCGAGGGCATGATTGCGGCGTTCTTGACGGCCATGAAAAATTCACCCTTGCTTTTCCAGGGTTGATCGGCTTCGTCAAGAGTGACGGCTGCTTGCGCTCCAAGAGGGGTCTTAATTTCAGGCAACTTGGAAAGGACATTGTCCACAGCTTTTTGCGCTGCGGCTTCGGCTTTTGATTCGACGAGTTGTTCAATACTTGTTTTCTGTTCGTCAAACATGGCCTTGATTTCATCTTTCAATTCGGGCATTTTCGTATCTCCTATATTATTTTTTATTTCTTTATCGCTGTTATCAGGCCATGCTGCTTCGAGCGGTGTCCACGATTTCAATGTCATTACTGTATTCTTAGGCTCAGCAGGGGTAGGGGTTAAGCTGGCCTCGCCAATGAACCAAGATTTAATGTGATAAGTCTTGCCATTATCTGATAATTCACGGTCTACAAGGTGGGCGATTGCACCAGACGACCATCCCAACTTCTTTTGTTCAACCATGCCATAAATAGCTTTTTCATATTCGTCACGCATGTTCAGTTGTGCTTCCAGCCATACGCCTACATCGTCACGCTTTGCAGTAGCAGAGCCAATAACGCGCTTTCCCAAAACTTTATCCATACCGTGCTGGTAAAGCACTGGCAGGCTGTCAGAAAAGTGAATCTCCGTCTTACCGTCAAAGTAATCATCGGTCAAGTCGGGGTCATTCTGATTAGAGTGGCGAACTAACATGCCCCCTACTTTCCCATTCCCCAACGCTTTGACCTCTCCGCCATAATGCACAAGGATTTCGTCAAGTTCGAGAGCTTTTCCATCTTTGCACATGGCCCCATTCTCTACGCTGTAGTCATGTATAGTCTGTACGCGTTGCTGATCGGCACGGCTATTGCGTGCGCCTCGCTTAACCTCTTCCAAGGCTTCACGTAACTCTTCTGTCATTCCAATTGTCAGGTTAATTTCACCTTTCGCCATAAATACTCCGTAAAACGCAAAAAGACGTCGATTAAATACCTTTCGGTTCTTCAATCGACGTCTCAGATTCTGATGTGGTCGTGCCTGTGCGATTCGCACATAGGCGGGGTGGTTATTTAGTTGTCAATATCCTATCACGGTTTTGTGAAATTGTGTAGGGCTATTTATTCTTGCGAACCATAGCTTGCTCTGCGGCTCTTGTGGCCCCGCGAATGTTGGTCTGAACGATTTCCGCCACAGACCTCCATCCATATTTTTTCGTCCACCAAACTTGCGTGCCAGTACCCTGCACATAAGGACTGTAGTAGACGGTATTTTCCGCACGCGATAATGTACCCTGGCCGCGTCGCATCCACCCCGCACGAAGATAACCGGTGCGCTTGTACTTCTGGCCGCGCGGTGGGGGATAGTGCTTAAGCCCGCGCGTGTCGGTTCCGATGATGTAGTCAGTGATCGTTTCCGTAACAATTCCGCGCGAATTCCGCGCAATAGACGAGATGTACGCGGTGAATTCTGCCATGCCCCTGGTTTTCATTACGAGCATATTACTCCTTTACAACTCGTACATAGATAATAAGTCGTCAATATCGCTTCCATCGTCCATCTTGGTGTCAGCTATTAGCTTTTCGGCTATTGGTCCTAATTCGTCTAAAATGTCTTGCGGAGGAGTGCCGCCATAAAGCCACGGAGCATAAACCTCCCTAATCATTTCTATCTGGTTCTGCTCGTGTGGATTTGAACCTCGAAAACTACCACGATAATTTGCGTTGCCAAAACTGTCTGCAATAAATCTCAACTTCGCTAGTAAACTTGACATTGTAAAATCCCTTCTATCTGTCAAAACCTTCGAATCTTTTCTTTACATTTTCTGTCTTTTCCCACCACCAATATGTAACAGCCTCATCCTCTGCCTGTTGACCCACCAGGGTATGTCCAGTTGCCTTTTGAATAATCACAAGAAGCCACCTAGGAGATATGTACCAAAGCCACCTATTGACGTTCCAAGAAATTCTCCACATATTATATCCTTTCTACTTACTCACTATATCAATCACCCGCGCATACGCATCAGGTGAACGTCGTTTATCCGTCGGCTCTAACTCACAGTCGCAGAAATTAGCAGGGCCGCCGCCTTGACATTCCAGCTTATTATTAGGATACCCACGTGGATGTACGTCCAACTCCTGCCATTCACGCGCTGACATTGTAATCCCATCCAGCGCGGCACAAGTCGAACATCCGCGTTCTGTGTCACCCTTGCGCCATGTCAGATTACCGCCACTTTCAAGGTGTATCAATTCTACGGCTTGTTTGTATGCGGTCTCCCATTGCTGTGCCCAAAGCACCGCGCGCGCAAGCAGGGGATCTATCGGTGTTTCGTCAACCCTTGCGTCAACGATGTCTCTGTAATATTGGTCAACAAAATCAAATTGACTTAGGTACATATCCTCAAAGCTGTCCTGTAGATATGAAGGGAATTCACTATCACCACCCTCGTCTTTCCACGCAAGACGATAAGCCTGATCTAATTGTCCATAAATCAGCGCGGCAAGTAAATCTATAAACTCCCCACCCAAGTTACCCGCATACACATTTGTAACCATGCGAGATAGCTCAGATAGATAGTATTCGTATGTCTTGTAATGGGAAATTATAGTTTTCCCGTCTAAGACAATGGATATATTGTTTAACCCATACGGACCAAACGCGACCCACCGCGCCTTCCCTTTCAGATGAGGCACGATGTCGGGGAATAGCTTTATGGCTTGTCGGATGGTGGCGAAGTATAGGTTCATGTGCTGCATATCCAACGAGAAGGCCCACTATCAGAGCTGGAAAATGTATCCACGCCATACGCATACTCTACTCTCATGGACGGGAACACCTTCTTTTCTTTCTTCTTGCGTTTAGCACCACAAGCAGGACAACACCCCCTAGAATCAACAATATCAGACGTGTTGCCACAGTATTCACAGTCCTCTAAATCAACAATCTTGCTTGTTTCCATCTCAAAACCTTTCTGCCCATCGGGGCTACACATCTATTTCTTTGTCTGCCTTTAAGTCTATCTGTTGATACAACAAAGACGCCACATTTGCATTTCTAACGAAACTCCCCAACGTTTGATTAAAACAAACTGGACACAAAATAAATCTCAAATTGTCGCCGGCCCAATGAGACCAACACTCCCAATCTTGTGTGCCTTCTTCAAGGTGTTGGCATAACACATACTTTATTCCATCTTTACGCGGTTGTTTGTAGCTCATTTATTTATCGCTTTCTTTATGTGTCATCGAATCCGCCAGCCGATTGATACTCTCGGCTAGCTTCTCAGCATCGCTCTTGACCTGCGGAAAGAACAGCATCTCCGTCACCCCCTGCGCTTTCTCAAAGACGGACTTTACCATTTCGGGGGTTGTGCATGTTGGCAGGTCGGCTTTGATCGTGGAAAACACATCAGCAGGCAATCCGCCTTTATGTGGCAGATATTCAAAGTCCAGGCTGTCACCCTTTTTCAGCCTGCGCAATGCCACCTCACGATAAACGCGCAACTCCTCCAACTGGTCAAGGGTGGGAATCCATTTTGCAGTCACTTCTTTCGGCTTGTCCTCGCTTTCTTTGTCTGCTACCACAGGCTGAACCTCGATAGGCTGTCCGTCCGGTCCTAATTCACCAGTCTCCATTTTTGATTGCTTGTTAGAATAATATTTTTCTACCGCCTTTAGTAGTGTATCGCTAACCTCAATGCCCATAGTGTCAGTCAGTCCCACAAACAAATCATAAGTTGGAACCTTGGCAATCAGATCCATGTACTGATTGACTGCGCTTGCCTTCTCTGTCTCGTCCTGCTGGTTCGGGTCAAGCGTCTGCGGCTGGAATTGCATGTAATACCCCAGCGGCTCCCACAACTGGCGGTTATATTCAAATGCAATCCAGCGGCACAATGGGATAATGTCACTCTCGTACCAAGTTGCCTTTTCCTCCTGCGCGGTTGCATAATTGGCAGAATTTGCCAAAAGGAGAGACAGCGGCATACCCGTTCCCATGGCAATATTGGCTATGGCCTGCTCATATATCTTATTATCCTTCATGTCATCAACGCCAGCACCGATAGGCTTAACGTCAATGGCTTCTGTGTTGTAAATACGGGCAGGTCGGCCAAAGTACTTGCCGATCCCCTTCAACCAGTTGGACCAGCCCTTTTCTGCCTCTTCTTTGGCATCTGTATTGATAAGTCCCTTCATGCCAATAAGTGTCGCCTTGATACCACCCCTGCGGTAGAAGTATTCCACCCAGGTATCTTGATTCGCAATGATACCAGCGGATGACATAATAG
>Ga0265337_1000114_pt1 | contig 40772 bp, 33 predicted proteins | sample 42122metaG_FD_192441 | JGI IMG/M metagenome (GOLD analysis project Ga0265337, IMG submission 192441) | Rhizosphere microbial communities from Carex aquatilis grown in University of Washington, Seatle, WA, United States - 4-21-22 metaG | ecosystem: Host-associated > Plants > Roots > Rhizosphere >... | reverse complement strand
CGCTCGTCATCGTCGCGCTCGCCTTGCTGGTGGTGCTGGTGCTGGCGATGAAACATATTTCCGTCGGCCGCTTCATTTATGCCGTCGGCTCGGACGCCGAAGCCGCGCGGCTGGCCGGAATCCGCCCGCGGCTCATGACGTTTGGAGTTTTTGTTTTCATGGGCGCGCTGACCGGCCTCGCAGCGATGATGAACACCATCCAGTCGCCGCAGGTGGACCCAAATTCCGGCACGGGTCTGGAATTGAAAACCATTGCCGCCGTGGTCGTCGGCGGTGTGGCGATTTCCGGCGGACGCGGGACATTGTGGGGAGTGTTCGCCGGCCTGCTGCTGCTCGCGTGCATCAGCCCGGCGCTGACTCATCTGCACGTTGAGTCGTTTTGGGGAAAAGCAATTCAGGGTGCGATCATTCTGCTCGCCGTCGTCGCCGACGGTTTGCGGAACCGAAAGCAAAGGAATTAACCACGGATGGACACGGTCTGTTGCATTGATTCCATTAAAGAGAAATTAGCAAATCGCTGGTAAAATCAAAGACTATTCGGGTTAAACCGTTAGAATTTTCCGCTATCGGCGGCAGCTTTTACTGACAGTTTGACTGACAGTGCCAGTGCCGAAAGAAGATTTATTCGCGTTCATGGTGCATGCCTTTTCAAGCGGGTTGAATGTCGGCAGGAAAATAAGAGCGATACTTGGCGCGCGGGTCGGCGGGATGGATGCCGAACGGGTTGAAAGAGCCGCACGGATGCTGCCAGACACCGCGGCGCTGATTCCAGTGGAAGCCCAAAGCCCAAAGCAAACTGGCCAGACCGGGCTTGCGAGCGGGCGAGACATCCAGCCAAACCCACTTGCCGACAACCTCGGCGACTTCGTATTGCCTCGGCAACCGTGTCCGCAAATAGTTCAGAACCGTTTCCGTGGGCAGGCCACGGTTAGCCAGATGTTTTGAAACCGACGATGGCCGGACATTCGCTGGAGCTGACGCTTCATTTTGATTTGTTGTTTTCATAGCTTTTTTTTGAAACCGCTGTCCGTCACCCTGCCGTTTGCTGCTCGCTTCACTGGTTGGGGAGACAGCGAGCCGCGCGCGAAAGCGCATTCAAAGCCCAGCGAAAGCTAAAACCGTGACAGTGGCGAAAGGGCAAAAGGGAGATGCTGGCGCGGTTTTCGATCTCGCTCCCAACTTTCGGCTCGGTGTCGGACCCGTGAGCAGCAAACGGTGGGGTGATGGCGGGCGTAAAAACGGCGAAGACAAACAACCTGACTTTGTGCCCCCGGCAGGGCCGTGGTTTTAATTCTGCCCGGAGTCTGCGGCAAATCAGCACGGACGGGTTACAGTCTTATTCCCGGCAGTGTTGACTTGCCGCAGTCTCCGGCCAAAGTCGGGGCGGTGTGAGGGCAGGCTGGCGCGGGAAATGGCAGCATCAGCATTTTACCGTGCCAGTTTGCGCTCACACCGCAGGGCTAAGCCTGTCTCCGGTGGATTCAGATGGCGGAATGGAATGGGCGAAGGCGGGCACGATAAAGCCCACGCGGAGTTTAGTTCTTATAAATAACTTACGATTAAGCCGGTCGCTAGGGATGCAACGCATCTTTTGATCCGACAAAAGAAGAGGAGCCTTTGTCGCGTCTCTTTTCCGCGCAAGCGTGGAAAAGAACCAGCCGTCAAGGCGAATCGGAATTGGTTTGAACGCTTGGTGATGAATTTGTCAATTGTAGATGTGATGCTCCATAGTTTGAGACTTGCTCCGGCGTGAGGGCGTAGGCTCGCGCTGTTATCGGATTTTGCAGTTGCTTCACCGACGGATTGGGCGTGCGAATGAGGTCAAGGGCGTTGGTAACAAGCAGTGGCGAACGGCGACAAAAAGAATTGTCCAAAATGTGTAACTCGATAAGTTCTTTCGTTGTGCCCAGAATTTTCACAGAGACCAGAGGTTCGTCGAAGGCGTGCAGATTACCCGACGCAGGATAGTGCTTTGTCCCGAAGTCCACATAATAGAGCGGCAAAGTGACTGCATTGGTGGCTCCACGAGCCAAATAGTGGAGTTGGTTGACGGTCCACTTGAGTTTACTCAATGCCGCCATGTCCACGTCCACTGCTGCCAGCCATTGCGTGGCCAGTTGATAAGCGCCGTTGGTGTCAATGAGCGACGTTTTGCCGATCAGGTCATCAAGATTCCTGGCATAATACTCCACGGTTGGTTCGCTCAGGCGCTGCACGTGAAGCAACCTTCCTTGATCGAAACCAAATTCAAAGTTCATGGTGTCAATGCGGCCATAAAGCCCAATTTTGAGCGCGCGCACCCGCTGTTCGCGGGGGATGTCAGGATCAAATATATGCGACCCAAAAATGGTGTCCGGGAAGCGATTGGTGCCGTGAAGCACGCTGAACCAAGGCGCGCAGATATAGTCATCTTGAACATCCGTTACCTGTATAGGGCGCTTGGTTGGAAGTTTGAGCCGTGCGGCGGCCCAATTTGCCTCTGCCAGCATCCGCTGAATTACCGCCGCACGGTAGGTCAATCCGACACCATGGTTGATGTTTGTGACCAGCGACAGCCTTTCGGCACTTTGCGCCTCTGTTAGCTCGGAGTCAGCCCAAGCTGTTTGTGCCAGAACGCAACAAACAAATGACAGGATAAAATGTTTAATCATGGCGTGTGAGTGTTATACATCAAATCATACGCTCCATAAATGACTGCCGACGAATCCATTCTGTAACCACCCTGTCCGAAACTGTTCTTTGCATTTTGAACAATTGTGTTCAAATCATATTGGTTGCTCAACCAAGCGGAAAGAAATTCTCCAATCATGGTGGAACGGCTCTGCCAGCCGTTAGCGCCGCCGGGGACAGGATTGAAGCCCGTCAGTTTTCTAAAACCGATAAAAGCGCGGGATTCCACGCCTGCCGCGGCAAAGAAATTCGTGCTGACCGTCATGGCGGGGATGGCAAACGCGTCGCAGAAATCACCTTTGGCGGTATCACAGGCGTCAATCCAGACAAACCGGTATGGATGATAATTGGCAGGTTGAGGCGGGGACGCAAAATAAAACATAAACCCGTTACCCAAGTCGCTTGCGATGGCGTCATCTGTGATAAGAGTGTGACTGCCATTATACGCGCTGATGGACGTTTCATTACCGTGGCCAAAGAAATAAAAATTCTCGTAGCGCTGGTCGGCCAGATAACTCAATAAGTTGGTTTTTGTCGTTTGGTCATGCAGCGTGAACACGTCGCCGTTCTGGGCGTTGTTTCCCGGAGATAGATTCCCGTGAAGCCCGTATGGGTCCAGAGTCCCGAGCACGCCGAAATCCTCAAGGGGACTTCCCTCGCCTCCAGCAATCATATATTTCGCACTCTGATCAACTATGGAGTCTCCGGTCAGGCTGGCGTAAGCGACAACCCAATTATTGTTCGGTGTCCAGCTAAATTCCTTGGCCCAAGATTGGTTGGCGCTTGAAGAAGAACCGGCGTCAGCAGGTTGAACATTGCCTTGGATTTTACTGCCGAATGTTTTTTTGGTCAGAGACGACATTTGAAAGCCAGGAGAATTGGCGTTCAAGGTTTTTACCTGCGCCTTTGACAGGCTGCTTAACGAAGAAGTGTCCACCGTGAACACGCCATAAAAATTGGTGCTGTCAAATGTGTGGCCGTTGCCGTCCGTCAAATCCCAGAGGAATGAAATGTAACCGCCGCTATCAGCATAATCATAAAACGAACCCAAATAATTTGTGCTTTCGTCATAAATATCAATTTCGTAAGCCGCATTGGGTATGGTTTCGGCGTATATCCACATCTGGCTGCCAAACACGCGCGAGAAGTAATTTGGAAATGAAATCACATTGCTGACGGTCACAGTGATTGGCGTGCTGACGACCGAATCATTCGTGGCAAAATCTATTTCCGCATAAATGGTGTAATTTCCATTGTATGACATTGGCGTGTTCCAATCCAACGTCCAGTGGTTGCCAGCGCCCTGCGCTGATGCGCCTATAATGGGGGAATCGTTTTCATCGTAAAATGTGACGCCAACAATCTCATCGGTGCTATCTAGTGCAAGCTCTATTGGAAACTGCATTTCGCCGCTCAACACCATCCCGTTGGTCAACCCCCAAATATGCGCCCCATCGCGAACAACGCGGTAAAAGCCTGTTTCCAAATTGACCAGCCCGCCGCCCAATGGCAGCGGCACCCCCCATTGCCCGCCGTTCACAGAAGATGCGCGCGTGGTGTATCCCGCGCCGCTCTCCACCTCTCCCGTCAGCGGGTCAACAATGACAAAGCTCGACATGTCTATACCCGGCGGGTAAAGCGCCAGCGGAACAGCGCTGCCAGAGCCGTTGGTCGGCATCACCAAAGGCCCCGACAAAAGGGTGGCTCTTAACATTCCAGCGGAGACGGACGCGGGCGAACTCATCGTGTTAAAAGACCCGCCGCCACTCACGTATTGGATAATGTTTGAGTGAACGAAAAATGTGATGTTTGTGCCAACGGAGGCGGGAAAATAATCCGCGAGCGTCGTCCACGAATCCGTCGGATTCAAGGTCTGGCGGTATTGAACGACATACGTTTCGCCATTCGTGCTTGGCCAAGACAAGACAACATTGCTGCATTGCACGGAGATTTGAAGTCCTTCGATGGCGAAGGCGTGAATGGCAGAGGCGAACAATAACGCGACTGTCCCAAGTATGGCTTGATTGATTATTTTCATATTCGTAAGGTTCATTGGACATTTTCGTTCAGAAATTTTTTACGGTCATCCTTCCGATACGCGCTGCGTAACGACAGCACGGACAAAAGCGACGCCTCTTTTTTACACCCATAATGAATTTAGTGCAATAACTAAATTGTTACATTTCAGTGTGTTAAGTGTATTTTTCTAATGGTGTGTATTTGCATTGTTTGTCAACTTGACTTTGTGGCCCCGACCGGGCCGTGATTTAAATTCTGCCCGGAGTCTGCGGAAAATTGCCACGGTCGGGACACAATGATTTTTCCCGACAGTGGAAATATTTCGCAGTCTCCGGCCAAAGTTGGGGCAGTGTGAGGGCGGCCTGGCGCGGGAAATGGCAGCATCAACATTTTACCGTGCCAAGCTGCGCTCACACCGTAGGGCCAAGCCTGTCTCCGGCGTTTCAGTTGCGTGGAACGGAACGGCAGCGAAAGCAATCAGCAAGCCGGCCCGGTTGCCCGAAGCGGCATTATTATCATTTCCGCCAATTTGTTTTACTGCACCACGGCGCGGAAGAATTGGTTCTTCATGGCCGGATTGATTGTGTTTGTAAATGTCAGTGTTGAGCCGGTTAGGACACTGTTGGTTTGAAGCGGAGTCCAAATTTTCAAGTCAGAAGAAACATAGAAAACAATATTTTCTCCAACTGAAAGCCCGGTCAAAGTGGTTTGCAATTTGCCACCTGTGACGGAAGAGCCGCCAAAAGTTGGTCGTGGCGGGTTATAGGTCACGCTGACCACCTTCTGGGTGGAGTTGTTGAGCGTATCCTTGGCCACCACAGTTACCGTGTTCGCACCGGCATTGAGCGGAATCGTGGCGCTCCAATTGGCGGTGCCAGCTCCGCTGGCCGTGCCGCCACTGGCACTGCCCCCGTTGACCGTCACAGAGGAAATGCCGTTGTTGCCGTAGCCGTTGTCACTGGCCGTGCCGCTGACTGGCAGGCTGGCACTGGTCACGGTAGCGTTGTTGATGGGCGAAGTAATTGCGAGTGCCGGCCCTTGCGTATCTGGGATCAAGACAAAGCTGGCCGTCTCCGTAATCGGCCCGTTCATTGTGATGGACGTGGAATTAATGCTGCCTGAATACGATCCACTGCCGCTGCCGGTCCAACTGCTGAAGCTGTAGCCGCTGGCTGGCGTCGCGCTGATGCCCACGCTCGCCCCGCTGTTGCACCATTCACTCCCGGGACTCACGCCGTTGCCGCCCGTTCCATAGCCCGTCGTCAAGTAATACTGCGTCGTAAAGTTCGCCGTGTAGGTTGTGCCCACAGTGGGCGAAACGGTGTGCGAGATTGCGCCGCCGTCGCTCCAACCGCTCCAAAAAAACTGGATGCCCGTGCCGCCGCTCTGTGGAGAAGTCGTGGCAATCGTGTGGCTGTTACCCGAAACCCAACTGAAAGTTTGAGCTGTCGTGTAGGTATTCCCGTCCACTGTGAAAGAACGTCCCGACAAACTAGGCTGCACGGTCACTGAAATGTTATTGGGCGTAACCGTAAGCATCGTTGGACTTGAACTGCCAATGTTATTATTTTCATTGCTTTCTGATACTTGTTGGTCGCAATCAATAAATGCTGTTACATAATAATTTCCAGCCGGAATCGTAGTTGGCACAACGATGTTGGCATCATAATAGGATGCTGTTGCACCAACTCCCAAGGTGTTCATCGGGCCATAGTAGCCGATTTGGTAAGTTGTTCCATAGGCACTGGTTGATAAAAACAGCTTTGTATTATGCGCAGGGGTGCTCGCAGCCGTGCCTTGGTTCTTCTCTGTCCAATCTACACGAATCGTGCCCCCAGGAACTACGCTCGTCGGAGAAACCAAAACTGGCTGAACAATGGTAAGATCAGGCTGGCCCGGTTGAGAATAATAAACTTGTTTCCAAGACTCCGCGTGACCCGCTAAATCAACACCCTGATAAAAGGTCGTGCCTACTTGTTTAGTTATCGTAGCTGGCGAAGAGAAAAACCCAGTTGTTCCACTGGGATACACAATGTTCACTTTTGTTGGAGTTGAGGAGTTGTCATAAGCTGTGATCGTGTAAGTGGAACCATTATCTTGCAGCGTTGTGGACGGTGTATCCACAGATGCTGCATAGAATCTGCTCATGCGATTGATTGGGTATGGACTAGCATCCAATATGGATGTATAACGGTCTCCCATGTTAAATCCGACTCGGTTATAGACCCATTGAACCACTCCGTCGCACCGGATATAACTTGGGTAAGTTGGGTAAGCATTTGTCGGTTCACAGCTTACAGTTCCATCAAGCCCAAGACTATTGTCCCAAATATTATACCAACAATACGCTGTTCCAATAAGTTGCTGCGCTTCAGTAATAATGGAATCTCTTCGCGCAGCACTCATGGAGTTGGCGCTGCCATTCCAAGTTGCTGGGCTTAGGCTACTGCGGTTTCTCGCTCCCCAATACGTGTTTCCACTCAAGAAAGTGGGCGGATAACTTTCGTCATCAAATGGACTGTAAGAAACCGTAGAGGCAGAACTGCTGCCAGTGCCTACTGCTTGGATAACGGTATGTCGAAATTGATTGTCAGGCCAGCCGGAGATGTAATATCCCCAATAAATGCCGGCGTGACCAACGGTTATACCAAGAACGACTAAATTCCTAAACACCGCGTCGCCTTTCTCTGCTTGGGGATCAGCTTGCGCACGCATCCCGCAAAGCGCACACAGCACCGCCACAATCCATGATATTCTGTTGAGACTCCTCATCGCGTTACTTTCTGCTGCAATTCTTGGGCAGCTTTTTGTAGTTCTGATTTTGTGTAGCTATCCGACACGGTCGCAGCTTTCGCAAGGCATGCGCTCGCGTCCGTCCGCTCCCCTGCGAAGGACATGGCCCGCGCGACATACACCAAAACCGATTCGTTTGACTCGTCCTGCAAGGCGCCTCTCAAAAACTGCGTTGCCTTCAGGCCGCCAATGGTCGCAATTGTTTGGATGGCTGTATTGCGCACCGAGACGGAATTCGCTGGGTTCTTCGCGACTGATTCAAGGACAGGCAGAGAACTGGCATCGGGTATTTCGCCGAGCGCGAGTATTCCGTGCATCGAAACCGTGTTTTCTTCGGGATGGCTTTCTTGACTGCCTGTTGCCAGCCGGGAAGCGACTGAATTCTGCAATACGGTCAGTGCGTCGTGCCCACCCTGCTTCGCCAACGCATGATACGCAGCTACCCGTGTGAGATACGTCTTCCCATCCGCAAGCTCGGCTCGGAGTATATCAATGCTACCCGGCACCTGAAATCCCCTCAATGCCCGCGTCATCCCGAACTCCAAGTCAGGATCGGTTTGCTTTGGCAACATTTCCAAAAGCGTTGTTCCAGCGGACTGATTTCCCATTGCCGGAATCCATTGCAAAGCCTGCATTTTCACAGCTTTGACATCCTCCGGGTCGGTGATGATTGTCATCAGGACTTGACCCACACGATCGTCGCTGCGACCAGCCATTGATGTGACCATTTCAATCAAGAGGATTCTCAATGACTCAGGCGAAGTCTTGTCGGCTATTTCGTCAAGTGATGCCGTTACGGCATCTGGCCCGATCTTTCGCAACTCCGCAAAAAGGGCAGCATTTCCATAGAAGAGTGCTTGGACGTCTTTGGTCTTCGTAGCGATGTTTCGAAGGTTGCGAATTAGCTGTTTTGCTCGGTCCAAACTTGCGGAAGTGCTCGTGAAAGGCAGGCCCCGAACTACGTTTGTGGGAGAGGTGCCATTTGCGTTTGCATCAATTAACGCGGGTTTACTCGCCTCTGTTCGAGTATTAAATGATCGCTTAATCACGCCAAACAAGAAAATTGCAATGCTAGTCGCAACAATCACGAACAACACCCCGATGACTAGCTTGCGTTTTCTCATAAGCATAATTTCACGCTATCAATTCAGCGGGCGGGCGGGAAGCTGAAATGATGTGCCGTATCTCCGCTTCGATTTGCCACCGACCCCGCATAAGGTTTCGGTTTCATGGCCGCCCGCCCGCTGATATTCCCCGGACGCTATTGCGAACACGTTTATGGGGCCAAAAACCGGATTCGGGGACTCTCCATTTCTTGTTTTTTAATGGGTGTTTTTTGGCACTAAATAGGCCGACTTTTCTAGTGGCCAGCCCTGTTGCGTCGAGAGCGGCATTGGGTTCGCAGGCGGTTGGAGGAGAATTCAACGCTGCTTTAGTCGGACCATTCAATTCTACGGAGTGGCGGAACTTGGCTGCTGGAATGGAGCGGCAACATGGGCGGAGTGAAGCGGTGGCGGAGTTCGGTCGCGAATCTGGTCAGAGTTCGATAATCAGATCGCTCGCCTTCACTCCGACAGCCTTGGCAACCCGCAAAAGTGCATGAAGGCTAATCCACTGCTCACCACGTTCAATCTTGCCAATGTAAACTGGATGAAGGTCAGCTTTTTCAGCCAACTTTTCCTGAGTCAAGCCCGCCAGTTCGCGGTGTTGGCGAATGGCATCGCCGAGAATTTTAAGCTGTTGCGGCTTGCGCGGCACGCTTTTCATGTGAACAGAACGGCGAAAACCTGAACACACCCAACATGGGTGTATTTTCCGCTTGCCTAGCCAGGGCAGAAGGGTTAATTCGGCATTCGCAGAATGATTGCCATTCCAATTCTTGTGCTGGTTGCCCTGCTGTTGTTGCTCGCGGGCATAGCCATTGGTCGTTTCCTCGGCTTTCGGGCCAATTTGGGCGAAGCGTTGGTTGCCAATGCCATCTCCACCCAATTCAAAAGGCCGCATGTGTTACTTAACAACGTGACGTTTCAAACCGATAATGGAACGACCCAAATTGATCACGTTGTTGTCGCGGACACGGGTATTTTTGTCGTTGAAACCAAGCATTACTCCGGCTGGATTTTCGGGGGTCCAAACGACAGCCACTGGACACAAGTCATTTACAAAAAGAAATCGAGATTTCAGAATCCGATTCGTCAAAATTTTGGTCACGTGAAGATGCTCCAATCATTGTTCACCCTTTCAGACGAAGCATTTATCCCCGTTGTTGTCTTTGCCGGTGATGCTGAACTTAAGAGTGACCTGGGACCGACGGTTTTAAGCCTCGATGATCTGGTTTCTTATATGTCAGACGATCGGGCTGTTCTTTTCGATGAGCGCAAGATGGCATATATCGTTGGTCGAATCGAAATGAAGCGGATGCGCCGATCTTTGGAAACAGATGAGTATCACCTCAATTCTGTCCGCCATCGTATTGAAGCGCGTCACCGGCGCACTGCATAAATCTTTCGACGGTCAATCGGCATTTGCGACTGACGGTCGAACCAATTTCGTTTTTATCGTGACGAAACTTGGCTGCCGGAATGGAGCGGCAACCTGGGCGGAGAGCAGCGGTGTGCCGTTCGGTCGCGCGGGTGTCTTGGGGCAAGCCAGTCTGCCGGCTTGCTGAATCATCAAATTTTAGCTGGCCGGTAGTCTGGCGCGGGGGCGGGTGCAAATTCAGCGCGACGGAACGAGCACACAAGCGCAACGGAGGCCAGATTGACGCGGAATGGAAGCTGCCAAGTTTGGTCACGACATTGCAAATTTCCAAAGTGTTTGAAATGGCATAGCAATCGAATGACCAACTTTTTTAATCCTCGTTTTAGTGTCGCTGTAGGCGACGCCAAATGCGGCCAAAAGAAATATTTTTGATTTCTCCGGGTGGCGGTCAAGAAATGCACACAATTCATCACGGCAGCCAATCCGCTTAGCAAAATAGATAAACGCACACATTGCCCAAAGGTCAGCCTCCCATTCCTTTCCGCTCGCTTTGTTGAAAACGAAACGAAAATACCGCCTAATCTTTGAGCAGAGATTTGCCAGCCATTCCATTTTCCAGTTGATGTCAAAGAATCGAGAATGGTGTTTTCTAGGCAGACTTTTGAAATGGATCAAAAAATGGCCGATTTCATGAAGCAAGGTGTAAATATGTTCGTTACGGGATTTATGTGCATTGATCAAAATCCGTTTCTCACGCGGGAGAAGCTTGCCGTGAACATCATCGCTCAAGTAATCAACAAATTTCACCTTGATGCCAAGGTGCTTGGACATGCCTCGAAGCGTATTTTTAATCCGGTGTTTCATTTGCCTTTGGTGCCCTTTCTATTTTTTACGAACTGACTGAGCAATTTGAGGACGGCGGGAAGCTGGCCGGTGGGAACATCCGCCAGTATGCGCATAATCGGGCCGGCTTCTTCCTTGCGGAAGAATTCCAGGGCCTTGTCGTCGGGCCGCGCGGCGGCTTTGAAAAGCTCGCGATTGGGAATGTTCAACACCCGTTCCAGTTGGGCAATGGCATCATTGGACGGCACGCCACGTTCGCCATTGAGCAAATATGAGAGATACGCCGGTGAAAGGTCGGCAAGCCTGGCCACCTCGCGCAGAGACAATTTCTCCGGGTGCTCATCCTTGGCTTTTTTGAGCAACCGGATGAACCGCTCAGGAGCATTGGTGTTCTTGTTTTCGGCCATTTCGCGTTCAATTTAGCAGGATGTTAACCGGCTGTCAACACAAAATGCGTATTTGTTCACACTTTGTTAAGTTTGTTATGTTCACAACATGTGAACGATGTCATATTGCGTCTGGAAGATGCGTTACAAACTGACAAACCGACTGGCCGAGTGCCTCGCCGCCAAAGGGGTTAAAAAATCCCAACTGGCGTTTAGGCTCAAGTTGAGTCGCGCGTATGTGACGCGATTGGAGCATGGTGACGTTCGGCCCAGCATTCAAAACGCCCTTCGCATTGCCACCTATTTCAATAAGCCCGTCGAGGAAATCTTTCAACTCGTCGAGGAGGAAACAAAAGTAATTTCCCGTCCGTGGCCGGCTGCGAACAGGAACAACCAATGACGCCGGAAAAAATAAAACAAAAGAAAGCACTATGATAATGACATTAACCGTGTTCAAAGAGGTTCACAACACGTGGCCTCCGAAGAACGGAAAACCCGGTGGCGAAGCATACGATTTGCTTTGCATGGACATGAGCAACCCGGCGGAACACCGCATGGAGGAAATGCTCTACTACCGGACCAAGGAAGAGGAGCGGTCCCGCGTGTGGGGCAAGTCGGTCGGCACCACGATCCAGGTGGGCGTGTCTAAAATCCGGCACGGCGACAACGGCGGCAAAGCCACGTTGCTGGGACAAATCATCAACGAGCCAAAAAAGTAAATCGTTATGGCTAAGAATCCTCGGATAGACAGGGATTGGCGCGAACCGATTCGCCGATCCGAGGTCGGCACAGATTTTGGTATTTCACTGGCGAGAATCCAGTGGGACATTTTTGCAACTCCGTCATTTCGCGGCACTGTTCCGCACACAAACATATGTTACGGATTAGCTTTTCGCTGGTTGCAGGAATTGGCCAAAGTCTGTGGCGTGCCCTATAATCGTCTTCTCATTGCACTGCGTGGTGAAGAGGGCGAAAAACACGGGCGTTTCCACTTCCATTGTCTGGTCGGGGGAACTCTTACGCGCAATTATCACACACTCGGACACCAGGCTGAGCACCTTTGGAAAATTCAGACTGGCGGTGCGCGTGTGCATGTTCGTCAATATGACCGCTCACTCGCTGGAGCGGACTACGTTGCGAAATGCCTCGGGGCAAACGCATACGAGCTGGACAAATACAGCTTTGCGAACAAGGTGACGCTGTCTGCATCTGTTATCCGTCTGATAAGGGGTATTGATGCGAGTGGAGACAGACGCAGCCGCGAGGACACTCGAAAAAACGGGCTGGTGGTAAAAGCGGCGGGGTTTAACCAGGTGGTTCCCGCTGTGAGTAATCTTTGCGATGAGACAGCCTCCCTGGGTGCGGGCATGGTGTAAAGCGTGGCGGGCTGGTTTACGGGGGCTTGTCCCCTGCGGTCGCCAATAGAACGCTTCACCGACAATCCGCTGATGTTCCGGGGATAAAACGCCAAAGCCATTGTGGCGTGTGTCAAATTAACCGGATTCCTTTGACGGTGGACCGGCTGGACGGCGCGCCAGCGCCGGCCAGCCGGCCACCGGCAAAGGCTCCTTGTAGAATTCCTATGCCCAGATGTGATGGTGAATTAACCCAAAACACTGGACGAATGCAGGCGAAGTTTTGATGAGAGACGACCAACATCGGTTTCTGATGCTGCTGGGCCATCTGCCAGCCCGCCTGACGGCGGAGCAGGCGGCTTGGGTCTTGAACTGCGGGCCGCATGACATCCCGGCGTTGGTGGCGGCCCGGCTGCTCAAGCCGTTGGGCAATCCACCGGCCAACGGCAGCAAGTTTTTCGCCACGGCGGATTTGCTGGAAGCGGTAAAGGACCGCAACTGGCTGGTGCGCATGTCGGCCGCGATTTACCAGCATTGGCACAAGAAAAATGCTGCCCAAAAATGGAGTCCGGCGTGTGTTTCAACGAACGGGGATTCGTCGTCAATAAAACCGGCGTGAGTCGAAAGAAATGCCGAAGTGGAATGGGGTTTTGAGGCTGTTGCTTTTGACGTTAAATCTTGCTGGAAAGTCGCAATTCTGCTTACATAAACTCATGCTAACAAAGGGCGCAGTGAAAACAACTGTGCACGATTCCGTGCACGCGCCGTCGTATGATCACAGTTAGGCATCATTGAGCGTATGCAAAATATGGACATATTCAGATTGGTTCTCGGCTCCCTGATGAGTTTGGCGACGGTCTATTACCTGATCGGTCTTTTTCCGGCTGTGGAGCAGCGTCAGCGAACATTTGAGCGAAGAATTAAGAGTGGTGGAGGGACAATCATCCCGATGTCTCGCCTGATGCGAGCATTTGCGGCGCTGATGTTTGCTTTGTTTGCGGCACAATTATTTGCGGAAGCTTCTCATTGCAACCTTAGCACGCTGACTGGGATTAGTTCATCGGCGCTCCACCTTATCACATTTTCGATTGTGCCGCCGATTGTGATTATTTTAGGTGTTCGACATAACAGGAGGTTTAGAAGAAAGCATGACCCTGATGCCTAACAAATCGCTGCAGGCAACAGCCGCTGCCCCTTCCAGTTGCGATTGATTTATGAAATCGTCCGTCATACTTTTATTTTCGCGTCCTGCTCGGCGGCTGTGCCTGAGCTCTGGACGTTAGCCAGAAGAGACATGCCATCAGCACCTAAAGATGAGACGCCTCTGTCAGCCGCATGGGAAGCGTGGTGCCACCGCGGGCGTCCGTCTATTGGCCGGCGTCGGAGTGCAGTCCGGCGCTGCATGAATGCGAAAGGAGAAGTAAGAGGCTATTACAGCGATTTGCTGCTCGATCCCGAGTTGCCCGATACGCACGCGCTCTATCCTTCGATTGAGCACGTCACGTTTCCGAAGCAGCATGGCGAGATTGTCGTAGAGACGCGCGTTGTGAATGACATGAAGTGCATTCTAAGCGAAGAGGAGTTCTGGCAGGCGATTGAGCACCTGGCTTTTGTCGGCGCCGCTCAGAAGAAGATTCCCTCTTCGACTGCGCGGAGAGACGCTTGGGCACCCGTGAGACACTACGGAAAAATGGCTAACAAATCGCTGCAGGCAACAGCCGCCGCCCCGGGCAGTTGACCGTTTATGGAAACTCGAACATCATCATTGCAGGCCACGCCCGCTTACGCGGCTGTGCCTGGACGTTAGGCCACTTCGCGTCATGTTATGAAAAAAGTCATTCTCGCTTTGACAGTCACAATATTGGCAGCTTGCCTGCCTGCACTTGCCGGTGCCACCTTCAATCTGAAAGTGACTGAACTCGGTGGAGGCCAAATACTGGTTCTCGCCACCAACATTCCAAGTGACATTAGGGGTTATTGTGTATTTGAGACCTCGACCAATCTCGTCACTTGGACACCGGTCGTCACAAACGGTGTCTATAAGACATGGAGCACCAACGGATTTCCAACGACACATTCCATGACATTTTATAGAGCTTGGGTGTATTGAATTATGACGATGACGTGGCCTAACAACAGGATAGGCTGCGCCAATTGATTTGCCGGGGCCACGTCTTTCCAAACCAACACTTTCCTTTCCGGTGCCGGAAAGGGCGCGCAGCGTTCAAGCCAGCGCTAGCGGGTGAGGAGTCCAGAGGCTCACGCCTCTGGCGCGGGGCTTGGGGACGGCGCAAGTCCCCAAAAGGCACAAAAGCGGTTGAGTTGGTGAGACTCAACCGCCGTTTTGCTTTCAAGCCGCAACCGCTTGCGCCAAGGTGGCCGCCTTCCTTTCGTAGTCCTCCAGTGACGGCGCGATGATGACGGCTTTCTTGGCATAGGCGCGGTGAATCGCCTTGCTGTTGTGCCCCAGCGCGGCCTGCGCGAACCGTTCCGGCATTCCGACAACTTTCGCTCTTTCCGCCCATGCGTAGCGGTAACTATGCAATGTCACGCCAGCCACAGCGGCTTTATGACAGCGACGCCGGAAACGGCTTGCCCGGTCGCTTTCTGACCATGTGGACAGGTTCGGGAACAAGGCGCCGGTGGTCGGCAACTGCTGCAACACCTTTTCCAGCGTCGTGCTGATGGTGAATTGCGCCAGCGAACCGGTCTTCTGCCGGAAATAGGAAATCGTCCGGGTCTGCCAGTCAATGTCCTCCACTGTAAAGCTGGCGGCGTCGCTTTGCGCCGCGCCGGTTTCCCAAAGCAGTTCCAAAAAGAGCTTCCATTCCGCTATTTTCTCCCTCGCCAAGACGCTTTGGTGTTCGTCCCGGGTGATGCCGCGCCGGTCTTTGGGTTCGTATTTGGGCCAGAGATAGGGCGCGACAATCGGGACGGCAATCCAGCCAAGATTCACCGCAAAGTTGTGCAACCGTTTCAGGAAACAGACGATGGACACTTTGCCGTCTTTGAATACGGCAAGGAAATCATCGGCGGTGGTTTCCAGCAATGTTTTGTTTCGCAGTGCGTCAAAGGCGGACGACTTGAACACGTTTGCGTATCGTTCGCGGCTGCTGTCCTTGCCACGCGATTGCAACTGCTCCATGACGCTCTGCCAGGTGCGTTCCACAAAGGCGGGGTCGCTGGCGGTTAAATACGCGCGGGCCAGGTGCAAGTTTAACACGGGCTGGCGGTGCGCCTCATTGCGGGCGTTGATCAGTTGCAACGCCTCGGTTTCGTCGCGAGTCCGCAGACTTTTTTGCTGGCCGGTCGCCGTGTCTTGGGAATAATAGATTCCGCCGCGGCGGAACAGGGTGTATTTTGTTTTCATGGGCATGGGTCTGAATCATGCACCAGAACCGTCGCGACACGTTAGGGTGTAGTGGGCGAGTTTCAGCGGGATGGTGGCAGGATAGTGGCGAATTGTGATTCCGTCTGCCGCTATACTGACAGTTCCGCTGACAGTGGCCGTCCACGCGCTCAAGAAGCCCTTTGTTTATGCGGGCTTTGACAACTTGAACACAGATGGACACGGATAAACACGGATTCAAAAACAACCTGCTCCGGCACGAAACGATTTTGTTCGTCGTGCTCGCGGCTGAATGGATTTTTTTCGACGCCATCGGGCGCAATTTCGGCACCTACGACAACACTTGCGACATCCTGCGCCACTCGTGCGAAATCGGGCTGCTCGCACTGGCGATGACGCCGGTCATTTTGACCGGCGGCATTGATTTGTCGGTCGGCTCGCTGCTGGGGCTTTGCGCGATTTTGTTCGGCAAATTCTGGCGCGACGCAGGAATGCCAATTCCGCTGGCGGCGGCCTGCACGATTGGCATCGGCGCGCTCGCCGGCGGATTGAACGCAACGCTCATCGCGTGGCTGCGCTTGCCGCCGCTCATTGTCACGCTCGGAACCTATTCCCTGTTCCGCGGACTGGCCGAGGCCATCACGCAAGGCGTGGATACGTTCACGAATTTTCCAAATTCGTTTTTATTTCTCGGCCAGGAACGCTGGCTCGGTGTTCCCGCCCAGGCGCTGGTGTTCATCGCCGCCGTGATTTTTTTCTGGTTGCTCGTTCATCGCACGACCTTTGGCCGCTCGTTCCGCGCCATTGGTTTCTCTCCTGAAGGCGCGCACTACGCCGGCATTCCAGTCAGGCGTCGCGTGGCGATGGTTTACGTGCTGGCGGGAATCGTCTCGGCCATTGCAGCCATCATTTATACCGCGCGGCTCGGCCAGGCGAAGGCAGACGCGGGCACGGGCTACGAGCTGTTTGCCATCACCGCCGTCGTGCTGGGCGGCACGAGCATTTTTGGCGGCGTAGGCTCCATTCACGGCACGCTGCTCGGCGTGGCGGCGATTGCGGTCCTGCACAGCGGCATCGCCCACGCGTTGATGCCGGGTGAAATGGCCGGAATGCTCACGGGCGTTCTCCTGATTCTTGCGCTGGCAGGCTCAATCCTGCCAAAAACGATTTCAAGCTTGCGCGCGCGCAAATCCACGCCCAGATTGGCGAAACAAATTCCATGAAGAAAACATTTTCGCTCCTGCTCGCCGCAACTGTCGTGGTCTTTTCCGGCTGCAAAAAGAATTCCGAAGCGTCGTCCGGCGGCAACATCACCTCGACTCCCGCCGCAAAGCAATTGACCATCGCGTTCCTGCCAAAATCCAAGGGCAACGCCTATTTTGTGTCCTGTGCAAAGGGCGCGCAGAAGGCCGCGGACGAATTGGGCGTCAAATTGATTTTTGACGGGCCCACCGACCCCGACCCGGCGCGGCAGAATGAAATCGTCGAGAACTGGATCACGCTCGGCGTGGATGCGATTGCCGCCGCGTGCGAAAACAAGGAGGGAATTTCCACCGCGTTGCGCAAGGCGGAGGCCAAGGGCATCAAGATCATCACCTACGACGCCGACGCGTTGCCGGACGCACGCTCATTTTTCGTGAATCAGGCCACGCCGCAGGGCATCGGCTATGCGCTCATGGACGAGGCGGCGCGGCTTTGCGAAAGCAACGGCGAATTCGCCGTCATCACCGGCTCGCTGACGGCGCAGAACCAGATTGAATGGCAAAAATACATCGAGGAGCGCCGCGCCGCGGCGTATCCAAACATGAAATCAGACGCGGTGGAGGCGTGTGACGACTTGAAAGACAAGGCGCAAAGCGAAACCACGGCGCTGTTGAGCACGTATCCGAATTTGAAGCTCATTTTGAGCACCACATCGCTCGGCGTGCCCGGCGCGGCGGAGGCCATCAAACAAGCCGGCAAGACCGGCGTCGTGAAGAATATCGGCCTCGGCCTGCCCAATGAAAACAAACGTTACGTCCACGATGGCGTGACGCAGAGCGTGATTTTGTGGAAGACCGAAGACCTCGGTTATCTGACCGTATATGCGGCGGACGCGCTGGCCAAGGGCGCGCTGAAATCCGGCGACAAGACGTTCAAGGCCGGCTCGCTCGGCGAGTTTGAAATTCAGGGCGACAATATCATGCTCGGCAAGCCGTTCACTTTCAACAAAGACAACATTGACCAGTTCGATTTCTGAAATGAAGCGCCACGCCTTCAAGATGAAATTGAAACCCGACAAGGTTGCCGAATACAAAAAGCGTCACGACGAAATCTGGCCGGGACTGGCGGCGGAATTGCGCGCGGCGGGCGTTTCCGATTATTCGATTTTTCTCGACGAGGAGACGCTCACGCTTTTCGCCGTGCAAAAGTTGAGCGACAAAAATTCCGCCGCTGCATTGCCGAAATCGGCAATTGTCCGCAAATGGTGGGATTACATGGCGCCGCTGATGGAAGTGCATCCCGACCACGCGCCGGTCTGCCACGACTTGCGCGAGGTGTTCCATCTGGATTGAGGTTGTGGAGAAATCCCAGTTACGATTTACCTCCCAGCACTCCATATAACCAACATATGAAACTACCGCATCTCACCTTCGGCGTAAGCCTGTTGCTCCTCGCTGGAAATCTTTTTGGTCAAACCAATCAGGCAAGATTGTTCATTCCGTTTCTGGACAAGGAGAGCCAGAGTAACGTCGTCGTATCTGTTGGTTTTGATGTGGAACAAGCATGCCCATTGGAATTTACCAATGTGCTCTCAAACACAAACTTATTCACTCTCGAACAGCAAAAGCTTATAAGAGAAGTTTTTGTCAAATACAAGAATGTGACTACCAATTCCGGACCACCCGGCAGTGTGCTTACTGATTTACATCAAACTAATTACATTATTCAGGCCGTAGGTAGGCCATTCAAGGTTGAACATTGGATCGCACATTTTCAATATACCAATTCAGATGCGTATGAAGTCATAACATTTAGCGGCGGTGTATTTGCCAGGTATCGAAATGGGGCCAAAGATGGATATAATGTTTCCTTCAACCAAACAGGCGGTGGAACACTTTTGAGCTTTGGGCAAATTAAACACGATTTGCCAAACGGTTCGTTTGTCAGATTATCAGATCTTCATGCGCAAGGCACAACATGGGATTACAGGCTTGCAAACTTTGACGGTAGTCATCTTGAGGAGTATTATCAAAACACGAATGGGTTGGTTCTTGGAAAATATCTTATGTGGAACCCCAATAATGGAAGATTGATTATGGAAGCGGACTTCAAGGGGCCATATGATTTACAAAAACATCGGATTGATCTAAGAACGCCTCAATAGTTCCGGCTGGTATAACTTTCACAAAACAGCATGAACACACGCACAAACCCTTCCGTTCGTGTCGGCTTGTTCGGCATCGGACTCGACACCTACTGGCCGCAGTTCGGCGGCCTGCTCAACCGCCTCACCGGCTATCAAAAACAAATTGCCGGCCGCCTGCGCAGTTTTGGCGTGCAACTCGTGGATGCCGGCATGGTGGACAATACAGAGAAGGCCCACGCCGCCGCGTCGCTGTTCCGCCAGAAGGAAGTCGAAGTAATTTTTCTCTACATCTCGACCTACGCGCTTTCGTCCACCGTGCTGCCCGTCGTGCAAAAAGCGCGCGTGCCGGTCGTCGTTTTGAATTTGCAGCCGGTGCCGCAGCTTGATTACGAAAGATTCAACCAGCTCGGCGACCGCGGCCTGACGACCGGCATCTGGCTCGAACATTGCCAGGCCTGCTCCGCGCCGGAGATTGCCTGCGTCTTCAACCGCGCGGGCATCGCGTATCACCTTGTCACGGGCCATTTGCAGGACGAAGCGGCGTGGAAGGAGATCCAAGATTGGGCGGACGCCGCGAAAGTGATGATCGGGATGCGCGAAAACCGCGTTGGCGTGCTCGGCCATTATTATTGCGGGATGCTCGATGTTTACAGCGACATGACGCAGCAATCCGCTGTGTTCGGAAATCATTTCGAACTCATCGAAATGTGCGCGCTGCACAAGCTCCGCGAGGCCGCCACCAAAAAACAGATCATCACCAAGCTCGATCAATTCCGCCGCGAATTCGAAGTTGCAAAGGAATGCGAACAGGCTGAACTCCTCCGCGCCGCGAAAACGTCCTGCGCCCTCGACGCGCTCGTGAAAAAGCATCGCCTCGGCTCGCTGGCGTATTACTACGAGGGCGAGGACGGCAATCCGTATCGCGACATCGCCACGAGCGTCATCGCGGGCAACACCCTGCTCACCGGCCACAGCGTTCCCGTTGCCGGCGAATGCGAAATCAAAAACGCGCAGGCGATGAAGATCATGGATTTGTTCGGCGTCGGCGGCTCGTTCTCGGAATTTTATCTGGCCGACTTCAAAGACGACGTGCTGTTCCTCGGCCACGACGGGCCGGCGCATTTTGCGATCGCCGAGGGGCGTGTCGGCCTCGTTCCCCTGCCCGTCTATCACGGCAAACCGGGCAAGGGCCTTTCGATCCAGATGACCGTGAAGCACGGGCCGGTGACGCTGCTCTCCGTGGTGCAAAGCGCGGGCGGAAAAGTTTTTCTGCTCGTCGCGGAAGGCGAATCCGTTCCCGGCGCGGTGATGCAGATCGGCAACACGAACAGCCGCTACCGGTTTTCCATCGGGGCGAAGGCGTTCATGAACGAATGGTCCATGAGCGGCCCGGCGCATCATTGCGCAATTGGCGTTGGCCACATCGCAGACAAAATCGCGAAGCTGGGGGCCTTGCTGGAAATCGAGGTCAAACGCGTGTGCTGAACCATATCGTCATCGCGATCCGCCCGGTGAAACTCACTGAAGAAGGGTTGAACCGGATGAAAGTTTTTGATTGAAAACGAACTATGCAATTCACTAAAATTGCCACATCATAAAATCATCTGAACGTTTACGACTCAACAAACAAACCTGTCACCATTGGATACAAGAATGAAAACCGCGTTTCCCAAGATCGAACAAATCCAGTTTGAAGGCGCAACCTCCAAAAATCCGCTGGCCTTCAAGCACTATAACCCCGAAGAAATCATCGCCGGCAAGACGATGCGCGAGCATCTGCGGTTCTCGGTGGTGTATTGGCACACGTTCCGCGGCACCGGCAGCGACCCGTTCGGCATGGGCACGATGCAGCGTCCGTGGGACGACGGCTCGAACTCCATCGCCAACGCGCAAAACCGCGCGCGCGTCGCCTTTGAATTCATCGGGAAGCTCGGCGCGCCGTTTTACGCCTTTCACGACCGCGACGTTGCGCCGGAAGGCAATTCGCTTGCGGAGACGAACAAGAACCTCGACGCCGTTGTCAAAGTTTTGAAGGAAGAACAAAGGCGCACCGGCATCAAACTGCTCTGGGGCACGGCAAATCTGTTTTCAAATCCGCGCTTCGTCCACGGCGCGAGCACGAGCTGCAATGCCGACGCGTTCGCGTTTGCCGCCGCGCAGGTGAAGAAGGCGATGGAAGTGACGCACGAACTCGGTGGCGAAGGCTACACGTTCTGGGGCGGCCGCGAAGGCTACATGACGCTGCTCAACACCGACCTGAAACGCGAGCAGGAACATCTCGCCAAATTCCTCCACCTGGCCGTGGCTTACAAAAAGCAGATCGGTTTCAAGGGCCAGTTTTACATCGAGCCGAAGCCGAAGGAGCCGACCAAGCATCAATACGACTCCGACGCCGCCGCATGCCTGAACTTTTTGCGCGAGTTTGACCTGTTGTCGGACTTCAAACTGAACATCGAAACAAACCACGCCACACTGGCCGGTCACTCGATGCAACACGAACTGGAAGTCGTTGGCGCGGCGGGCGCGCTGGGTTCAATTGACGCGAACACCGGCGACGAACTGCTCGGCTGGGACACGGACCAGTTCCCGACGAACCTTTACCTCACGACCTACACGATGCTGTCCGTGCTGAAATACGGCGGCTTCAAGACTGGCGGATTGAACTTCGACGCGAAGGTGCGGCGCGAAAGTTTCGAGCCGGTGGATTTGTTCTACGCGCATATCGGCGGCATGGACGCTTTCGCGCGCGGCCTGAAGATTGCGGCAGAAATCCGCAAAGATGGCCGCCTCGCAGAGTTTGTGAAGCAGCGTTATTCGTCCTGGGATTCCGGCATCGGCGCGAAGATTGAGTCGGGCAGGACCGGCTTCAAGGAACTGGAAACTTATATGCTCAAGCAAGGCGAAGTGACGCCCAATGTCAGCGGCCGGCAGGAATTTTTGGAAAATCTCATCAACGAATTCATTTGAAAACATTTTGAACAACAACAAGTATTGAACCACAACACCACAACACAAAAAAACTATGAGCATTAATCTGAAACAATTCGAAGTCTGGTTTGTCACCGGCAGCCAGCATCTTTACGGCCCGGAAACCTTGAAGAAAGTCGCCGAGCATTCGCAGGAAATCGCCAGGGCGCTCAACATCGCACCCGCGATTCCGGTGAAGGTTGTCTTCAAGCCCGTGCTGGTCACGCCGGACGCGGTGACGGAACTTTGTCAGGCCGCGAACAACGCGGCGAAGTGCATCGGCCTCATCACCTGGTGCCACACGTTTTCGCCGTCGAAGATGTGGATCAACGGCCTCAAGCAGCTTCGCAAACCGGTCGCGCATTTGCACACGCAATACAACCGCGACATTCCGTGGGCCACGATTGACATGGATTTCATGAACATGAACCAGGCCGCTCACGGCGACCGCGAGCACGGCTTCATCTGGAGCCGGATGCGCCTGAACCGCAAGGTGGTTGTCGGTTTCTGGCAGGAAAAGTCCACGCAGGACAAACTCGGCGCGTGGGCGCGCGCGGCGTCGGCGTGGGCCGACTGGCAGACCGCGAAGTTCTGCCGTTTCGGCGACAACATGCGCGAAGTGGCCGTGACCGAAGGCGACAAGGTTTCCGCACAGATGAAATTTGGTTTTGCCGTCAACGGCTACGGTGTCGGCGACCTCGTGAAAGTCGTCAACGAAGCGACGGAAAAGGAAATTGACGCGCTGTGCAAAACTTACGAGGCAACTTATGAAATTTCCGGCGATTTGAAAAAGGGCGGCAAGCGCCACAAATCCATCCGCGAAGCCGCGCGCATCGAACTCGGCCTGCGCGCGTTCCTGACCGGCGGCGGATTCAAGGGCTTCACAACGACATTCGAGGATCTGCACGGCCTCGTGCAATTGCCCGGCCTCGCACCACAACGGTTGATGGCCGACGGCTACGGTTTCGCCGGCGAAGGCGACTGGAAAACCGCCGCGCTCGTTCGCGCGATGAAAGTCATGGCGAGCGGACTCAAGGGCGGCACGTCATTCATGGAGGATTACACCTATCATTTGCAACCGGGCAACAAGGTCGTGCTCGGCGCGCACATGCTGGAGATTTGTCCGAGCATCGCGGATGGCAGGGCGTCGTTGCAGGTGCATCCGCTCGGCATCGGCGGCAAGGCCGATCCGGCGCGTCTCGTCTTCAACACGCCCGGCGGCCCGGCGCTGAACGCGGCGCTGATGGATTTCGGCAACCGCTTCCGCCTGCTCATCAACGAAGTGGATGTCGTCAAACCCGAACAGCCGATGCCGAAACTTCCCGTGGCCCAGGCGGTTTGGAAATGCCGTCCGAATTTCGAGGACGCTTGTGCGTGCTGGATTTACGCGGGCGGCGCGCATCACACCGGCTTCAGTCAGGCCGTCACGACGGAAATGCTGGAAGACTTCGCGGCGATTGCCGGACTGGAAGTGGTGGTGATTGACGCCGGCACAAAGCTCCGCCAATTCAAACAGGAACTGGTCTGGAACGATGCCGCCTACGGTCTCAAAAGCGGCTGGGTCGCGTAATACGCGGCTGGGTTTCCTGATTCATTCAAAGCACGCGCACATTTGTCGGCAGGGCAAGTGTGCGCGTAATCCTGCGGTTGAGGCTTAGGCCATCATCATCCCGTATCCGGCTGACGGAGCACGTTCCGCGCATAAAGGTATTTCCGTTCTCTTTCATTTGCCCCAGCGGCGTAGCTCTGGTAAAAGGTGATGCGCCTTAATCGTTGACCCACAATGAAAGGATCTCCAAAAATGAAATGCTATCTTGTCAAAACTCAAAGAAATGAGGGCGCGATCAGGCTGCTTGACGTGGCGGCGATTGTTTGTGTGCTGGGAGTCCTGGCTTTCCTGTTCCTTTTCGGCGCAGTCCGCTCAAAGGAACACGCGCTGCGGACGCGATGCCAGGGAAATCTCCGGCAGATTGCCAATGCGTTGGCGCTCTACTCGAAAGACAACAAGGACCTGTTACCCGATTGCACGCCGGCGAATCGGCGTTTTACCGGTTCGCTATGGCCGTGGGACATGAACACCAATCTGGTAAGCGATTTGGAATCCAAGGGTGTCGGTCGCCAGATGTTTTACTGCCCGGCCAATCCCGCGATGAATGACGACCGTCACTGGGATTTTTGGCGGCAGACTCACGGGTCGGTCAGCCTCATAGGATACGGAATGTTGTTCAAAGGGATCGGGCAGGTTCCACGAAACCTGTGGCGGGCGAGCCTGGCTGGTGATGGACAGGCGCCTCCTGCAGAGACAGAATTAAGCTTTGACGCGACGGCGTGTGTTGATGACGATTACCAGAAAATCCAGGGAATCTGGGTGGACCGCAGCAATCATATGCACGACAAAACCCCACTTGGAGGGAACGTGCTCTTTGAGGATCAGCACGTGGAATGGCGCGACTTCAAGGACATGGAAGTTCGTTTCAGCACCATCGGCCCCGGCGGCCAGGTGCGATGGAGTTTTTGAACGACGATTCGGAATCAGCATTTCAGCATCTGGCAACCGTAAATCCCGCCGGCTTTTTTTCGAGGATACGCCTGAAAAACGATTGTGACTTCGTTTTTCCCACGGGTCAGAGTTTGCGGAATGTCATATTCCACGCTGAAGAAGCGACCGGGATCATTGAACTCCAATTGCTGGGTGGCAATCACCTTGTCATTGACGAGCATGTCGAAGCGACGCGCTGCATTATCATTGCCCCAATATTTGCAGCGGAGAGTCATCGGCCGGGCCGGGTCCACTTTCATGACGTAACTGATAAATCCGCCGTTCACGGCATCACGGACGGGGCTGTCCATGTATGTTCCATGGGCGCTGAACATGGTTTTCATGCCGTGCTCGGATTCAGATGCGGAATCGCCGATTTTCACCTCATCCACAAGGCGTGCGGCCAGCATCCCTGGCGAGCTGGCAGCCTCTTCCTTCGCCGTGATTTGCCGGCCTTGTTTGGGGTTTAACACCACAAAGCCCACCGTGAAGAAAACCAATGTGAAAATCAAAAACGAATAGCCAAGAACCAAGCCCGTCGTGGCCAGGCCCTTTCCGCAAATTGCCGGGTCGCGGCGGATGCGAGCCTTGGCGACGTGGCCGAAAATAATTCCCGGAACGCTGCCAACGCCAAGCCCAAGGGAACAAGCCAGCGAGAGGAGCGCGGATGTTGAGATTATTTTGGCGTCCGGTTCCGAAACTGAAGCTGCGGCTGGAGCCGGCACCGTCAGCGTTTGCTGGCAGGAAGGACAGGCGATCTGGCTGCCCTGCAAAGCGTCGCCGCCGGACACGTTTTGACCACAGTGCGGGCAATTAAATTTGAAATCACTCATGGTGTTTTTCCTCGTGGTGATTGTTGTTCCTGTTCAATTTACCTTTTTCACGACTAGCATTTCAACGGGAGCGTTGGACTCAATCAATTCCAGGCCGAGCTGTTCGATGAATATTTTTTTTGTTTGTTCGAGCGCGTCACTTGTCTGGCCGGGTGTCCGGCGTATCATTGGAAATCGAATGTCATAAGATCCCGTCAATCCGGTTTGATCAATCACCGGCAAGCGGAATTGCGATTCAAGAATGGACGAGAGAATGACTATTCTCTGAAAACTAAAATTATACATTCCAGATTGATTTTGTGTTTGGGCCACAGGGCGCGTGGATGGTGTCAAGCCGGGAGCGTTTGCGTGGTCCAGCCTGAGAATCAAAACATTGGTCTGCACCATTTCACGCTCCGCGACGAGGCCAAGCTTGTTCTTGACCTCCGCCTGCAATGCTTCGAGCGCGCCACTGGACTGCTTGGCGATAAAGTCAAATTGGCCCGGCGGCATTTGATCGGGAAGAATCATCCGGGTTTGGCTGGACCAATCGTAAGCCGACTGCGCAACATAGTTGGCGGACATACGGACGCCAATCACCACATTCGATCGTCTGGCTTGCCAGCCACCGGACGGAGCCGTGTATTCGGTGGGGATAATCACAACTTGAGGCGCAGCATCCTGCAACAGGCGGGGATTGAACCTCGGCGCCTGCCACGGAAAGGTTTTCTTGCTGACATCCAGGTCTGCCGGCTGGTTGAACGCGTCCACTACCTGTGCTGGATTCACGGTTCTCGCTGCCGGCTGTGCGGAGATAATTTTATCCTTGAACCATGGAAGACCGAAGTAAAGCTGGGCCACGTCCGCCGCGCCAACGAGCGTGACGACCACAATCCAGAACGAAAGGTCTTTATGCAAAGGCTTGCTCATACGAACTTATCTTTCCAGAACCACCCGACTGTTTATTCATTGACCACTCCGCAACCTGTGTCTCACCACCAGAACGTCGGACAGAGCGGATCATCCGTCCGAGGCATCATCTCCGCGAAAATGCGCCATCTTACGCTGCCGTCCAACATCGCCACGTTGTCGCCAGCCGGCATTCCTTTGACCAGATGCGCACACCGATGCGGCAGGGGGGCAAAACCACCGGCAATGCCCGAGTATTTATAGGTTGCACGCTGCGCAGAATCATTTTCTCCGCGTTCCGAAATCACCGCGCCCGCGACCATCGCACGATCCGATGGACTGGGCGCGGGCAGCATGATGTCGCCAAACTGTATCTGTTGCGGAGTGGCAGTGCGATTCCAATTCGTTTCCGTGACGCTGGCGGTGCCGGGAAAAGTCATGGCGTAGCCGATCACGCGGTAAGGGTCGCCGGGAAGACCGCCAAAATTCCAAAGACCGTCCTGGTTCATTTCCGGGAAACCGGGGTCATACATGGTATCCCGCGTGATGCTTTGTTTCATCAGCACATCCGAGACGGAATAAGGCAGGTCCCACGCCCACAAGCCCCCCTTCATTTCTGGCATCCGGTCACTATTGTCGTTACCATACAAGATCAAACCCAAATTGAACTGTCTGAGATTGTTCAAGCATTGAATGCGGCGCCCTCTTTCTTTCGCGGAAGAAAGAACGGGTAAAAGCAGCGCGGCAAGAATGCCCATGATGGCTATCACAACCAGCAGTTCGATCAGGGTGAATGCCGCTTTTGAAGACGCTGCCGGGCTTGATTGAAACTGGAATTTCAAAAATCTGCATGCAACGCCGCACACACGGATGGGCGCGGTCCTGAATGGTTCCTCCCCATTGCCGAGCAGAGCATTCATGGTTTTTATTGTCTAACAGCAATCCAGAAGAAGTCCAACAAAAACAAATCAAAACCTGCGGCCAAAACGGTTTGATCCATGCACAAACAATAGTTAAACATTGATAAGTGAAGGCAACCGCCGATGCCGGAACGCTATCGAGCGCCGATCAGCCGGAAAATGGCAGCGACGCATTTTGGCGGCCTTTTAACGCAAATTGGCGTTGCAGATTTGTTTGGCAATGCGAATCATTACCGGATGTCCATTAGAGAAACCCCTGAATTTTTGCGCATGATACACTTGAAATTGAAAAACTGGCTCGCCGCCGCGGCGCTGTCGGCCGCTCTGGTGGCAAACGCCCAGCCGGCGAACATTTCCGTCGCCGTGGACCAGCCGGGTGCGAAGCTCAATCCGGCAATGTGGGGAATTTTCTTTGAGGACATCAACTTCGGCGCGGACGGCGGGCTTTACGCCGAGATGGTGAAGAACCGCGGGTTTGAATTTCCCGAACCGATGATGGGCTGGATCAAAATCAGTCCCAGCAAGGCCAGAGGACAGTTGTCCATTCGCGACGGCAGTCCTTTCAATCCTGCCAATCCACATTATTTGCACGTCGAGTCTGAAGGCAAGGATGTCTTCGGCGTCGCCAATGAAGGCTTTCGCGGCATCGGCGTGAGCAAAGGCGAGGCCTGCAATTTTTCCGCCCAAATCCGCAACGTCTCCGGCACGCCGACATTGCGTGTCGCGCTTTATGGCGGCGACGGCGCGTTGCTGGACTCCGTAAGTTTGAAGGATTTTTCCGGGGACTGGAAAAAAATCACGGCCGTGCTTCATCCGAACGACACCGACCCCAAGGCAAAACTTTATGTGCTGGTTGAAGGCAAGGGTGGCGTTGACCTTGACATGATTTCGCTTTTCCCGGAACACACCTGGAAAAATCGTCCCGGCGGTTTGCGCGCGGACATGGTGCAGGCGCTGGCCGACATGAAGCCCGGCTTCCTGCGCTTTCCCGGCGGCTGCATCGTCGAGGGCAGCGAACTCGCGCGGCGTTATCAGTGGAAAAAAACCATCGGCCCGGTCGAGGAACGCCCGCTTTTGATCGACCGCTGGAATTATGAATTTGTCCACCGTCCCACGCCGGATTATTACCAATCGTTCGGCCTCGGCTTCTATGAATATTTCCAGTTGTGCGAGGACATCGGCGCGCAGCCGCTGCCGATTATGAACTGTGGAATGGCCTGCCAGTTCAATTCCGGCGAGCTATGCCCGATTGACGAGCTTGGGCCATACATTCAGGACGCGCTCGACTTGATTGAATTCGCCAACGGCCCGGCGACAAGCGAGTGGGGCGCCAAGCGCGCTGCCATGGGGCATCCCGAGCCGTTCAATTTGAAAATGATGGGCGTCGGCAACGAACAGTGGGGGCAGCAATACATTGATCGCTACACGATATTTGCCCAGGCCATCAAGGCGAAATATCCCGACATCAAGCTCGTCTCCGCCGCCGGTCCGGAACCGGCGGACGACCGTTTCAAATTCGCGTGGCCCAAGCTGCGCGAGTTGCACGCGGACATCGTGGATGAACATTGCTACGCGAATCCAAGCTGGTTTTTCGAGAATACGCACCGCTACGACAACTACGACCGCAACGGTCCGAAAGTTTTCTTCGGTGAATATGCAGCCCAAAGCGACAAGATTGTCAGCGTCAAAAACCGCAACAATCTCGCGTGCGCCCTCGCCGAAGCCGCCTGCATGACTGGACTTGAACGCAACGGGGATGTCGTGCGGATGGCGTCCTATGCGCCGCTTTTTGCCAACGCCGATGCGTGGCAGTGGACGCCCGACTTGATCTGGGTGAACAGCTTGAACCTCTGTCGCACGCCCAATTATTATGTGCAGCAACTCTTCAGCCTCAATCACGGCGATGTGGCGCTGCCGGTGAAATTGGATTCGCCGCCCGGCGCAAAGCTGTTCGCCTCCGCCACGCGCGACGAGGCCAGCGGAGAAATCATCCTGAAAGTCGTCAACGGCGACAACACATCCGCCAGCGTGCAACTGAATCTGACGGGCATGGGCAAAGTTTCTCCGGAGGCAAAGCTCACGGTGCTGGCCGGCGAACCCAATGATGAAAATTCCTTTGCCAACCCGCAAAAGATCTCGCCCAAGGAAAGCGTCTTGAACATTTCCGGTCCGGCATTTCAACACGAATTTCCGGCGAACTCGCTCACCATTTTGCGATTAAAATAGGCGATGACACTGTGACTCTTGCAGGATCATTGAAACCTCCGGCATGCGGTTCGAGTTTCGCGTGCTGCGGGTGAGGACACCCGCGCGCCGTTCAAATGAGGACACTACCCGGAAAATGGCAGCGACGCATTTTGGCGGCCTTTTAACGCAAATTGGCGTTGCAGATTTGTTTGGCAATGCGAATCATCCCCGGATGTCCTTTGGGCAACCCCTGAACTATTTGCGCATGACAGACTGTCAATTGAAAATCCTGCTCTTCGGCGCGGCGCTGGTCATGGCGAGCATGACCACCGGATGCAAATCGCCGCGATCCTCCGATTCGTCTGGCGCGGCACCGGTGGTGACCATCACGGCCAGCGCGCAGCCGGCGACAATTTCCGTGGCCGTGGACCGGCCCGGTCATAAGATTTCCCCGACGCTCTGGGGGATTTTTTTTGAAGACATCAATTTGTCGGCCGACGGCGGCATTTATCCGGAACTGGTCCGCAACCGCTCATTCGAGGACGCGGACACGCCGGAGAACTGGAAGTTCGCCAATGTGGGCGACGCTAAAAGCGAGGCCGCCATCAGCACGGCGGACGTGCATGCCCAGCCGCCGCCGTTGAACTCATTTAACCGCAAATCGCTTCGCGTGAAAGTGGACGGCACGTTCACCTTGCAGAACGAAGGTTACTGGGGCATGAACATCGTGCAAGGCGACGGCTACACGCTCAAACTCGCGGCGCGCGGCGAAAAATTCGACGGCAAACTCACGGCGAAAATCTTGAGCGCGGATGGCACGGTGCTGGCCAGCGGCGACATCTCCGGCATCACCAACAACTGGCGTTATCAAACGCTGGATTTAACCGCGACAGGCGGCGATCCGAAGGCAAAGCTGGAAATTTCCGGCGACGGCAAGGGCGTTTTGTTTTTCGACATGATTTCGCTGATGCCCAAAAAGACCTGGAAGAATCACGGCCTGCGCACTGATATTGCGGAATCGCTGGATGGACTGCATCCGAAGTTCATGCGGTTTCCCGGCGGCTGCTGGGTGGAGGGCGACGATTTCGCGCACATGAACCATTGGAAGAACACCATCGGCAACATTGACACGCGCACGCCGCTCTGGAACATCTGGAAGTATTATGCCACGCAGGGTCTCGGCTACCATGAGTATCTCCAGCTCGCGGAGGACCTCGGCGCGGAGCCGCTGTTCTGCATCAACATCGGCATGTCGCACAAGGAAACCATCGCGATGGACCGCATGGCCCAATGGGTGCAGGATGCGCTCGACGCGATTGAATACGCCAACGGCCCGACGAATTCCGTCTGGGGCGCGATGCGCGCCGCCGCCGGCCATCCCGCGCCGTTCAACTTGAAATATATGGAGATCGGCAATGAAAACGGCGGTTTTCGCGGCTACGTGGAACATTGGGATCTTTTTTACAAGGCCATCAAGACCAAATATCCCTACATTAAATTTGTGGCGGACGGCTGGGACAAATTTGGAGACATGCAGCCGGACATCGTGGATGACCATTATTATGACACGCCGGAATGGTTCATGCGCCATGCCGGCCAATATGATAAAACCGACCGCAATGGGCCGAAGGTTTTCGTCGGCGAATACGCCGTCACCAAAAACACCGGCCTCGGCAATCTGCGCGGCGCCATCGGCGAGGCCGCTTTCATGACCGGCCTGGAGCGCAATTCCGACGAAGTGGTCATGGCCAGCTACGCGCCGTTGCTGGTGAACCTGAACCATCGCGCGTGGAATCCCGACCTCATCAACTTCGACAGCTCGAAGTGGTATGGTTTGCCGGGCTACTATGTCCAGAAGCTGTTTGCCGAAAATCGCGGCGACGTTTATCTGCCGACGGATGTGCAGTCGCCGGTCGTGGAGGCGGCGGTGACCGGCGGCATGATTGGCGTCGGCACCTGGAACACGGCGGCCGAGTTCAAGGACATCAAGGTCACCGCGCCGGATGGAAAAGTTTTGTTTGCATCCGATTTCAGCGGCAGCGCGCAGGGCTGGAAGCTGCTCGGGGACGGCGCGGAATGGAAAGCTCAGGACGGCGCGCTGCGGCAGACAGCGGAGAAGGAATTCATCCGGGCGCTTGCCGGCGACAAGTCGTGGACGGATTACACGCTCACGGTCAAGGCGCGGAAAATTTCCGGCGCGGAAGGCTTCCTGCTTTTGTTCCGCATCAACGGCACCGAAGACCGCACCTGGTGGAACATCGGCGGCTGGGGCAACACGCAGGACGGCGTCGAGGCCGGCGGGACGCTCGATACCAAGCCCAGCCACATCGAGACCGACCGCTGGTATGACCTCAAGGTCGTCGTCAGCGGCAAAAATGTGAAATGCTATCTCGACGGCGCGTTGATCCATGATGTCGATTACGATGCGGGCGGCAAAATCAACGGCCTTTACGCCACCTCGGCGACAGATGCGCAGTCCGGCGACGTCATCGTGAAGGTCGTGAACACGAGCACCGGTCCGCTCGAAACGCATTTGAATCTGGCAGGTGCCAGTAATCTTTCCGGCAAAGGCACGGCCACGGTGTTGACCTCGGACAGTCCAACGGATGAAAATTCCCTGGACGAACCCATGAAGGTTTCGCCCAAGACCGAGCCGGTGAATTTCAGCGGAACCACTTTGACTCGCACGTTCCCCGGCAATTCCTTCACTGTATTACGAATCAAAACCAGCAAATAACATGAGCACTCAATACACCATCGGTTTGGATTATGGCACCAATTCGGTTCGCGCCCTCGTCGTGGACACAACGAACGGACGCGAAGTTGGCACGGCGGTTTGGAACTACGAACACGGCACGGCAGGCGTGATTTTGTCGCGCGACCCGAACCTCGCGCGCCAGCACCCAGCCGACTACGTCAAGGGCGCGGAAATCACCATCAAAAAGGCGCTGGCCGACGCCCAAAAAAATGTGCGAGGTTTCAAGCCGGAGCAGGTGGCCGGCATCGGTGTGGACACGACCGGCAGCACGCCGCTGCCCGTGGACAAAAATGGCCAGCCGCTCGCGTTCCAGAAAAAATTTGCGTCCAATCCCGCCGCGATGGCATGGCTTTGGAAGGACCACACCGGCGTGGGCGAGGCCGCAGAAATCACCGCGCTCGCCGGAAAAATCCGCCCGCAATTTCTCGCCAAGTGCGGCGGCATTTATTCCAGTGAATGGTTCTTCAGCAAAATCCTGCATTGCCTTCGCACCGAGCCGGCCGTGTTCAACGCCGCGCATTCGTGGATTGAATTGTCCGACTTCGTTCCCGCCGAACTGACCGGAACGCTCGCGCCGGACAAATTCACCGCGGGTGTCTGCGCCGCCGGCCACAAGGCGATGTGGAACGCGAATTGGAACGGTTATCCCGACGCGGAATTTTTGTCGCAGCTTGATCCGAAGCTCGGCGGGTTGCGCCCGCGTTTGCCGGCTCGCGTTCATTCGATTGACCGCGCTGTCGGCGGCTTGACCGGAGCGTGGGCGAAAAAGACCGGATTGAAAGAGGGTATTCCTGTCGCCGTCGGCGCGTTCGACGCGCATCTTGGCGCAGTCGGTTCAGGCGTTGCGCCGGGCGCGCTCGTAAAAATCATCGGCACGAGCACGTGCGACATCGCGATTTCGCCGAACAACCAAAAGCTCGCGGACGTGCCGGGCCTGTGCGGCATCGTGGACGGCAGCGTGTTGCCCGGCTATTTCGGACTCGAAGCCGGACAGTCGGCGGTGGGCGACATTTTCAACTGGTGGGTCAATTACATCCAGCCCGGCGGAAAAAACCCGCTGTCGCACAAACAACTCGACGAGGCCGCATTGAAATTGCAACCCGGCGAAAGCGGCCTGCTCGCGCTCGACTGGAACAACGGCAACCGCACCATCCTCGTGGACCAGCGGCTCACGGGCCTGCTCATCGGCCAGACGCTTTACACGACGCCGGTGGAAATTTACCGGGCGCTCATCGAGGCGACGGCGTTCGGTGCGCTCACCATCATCAACCGGTTCGAGGAATACGGCGTGAAAATTGAACAGGTCGTCAATTGCGGCGGCATTGCGGAAAAGAGCGCCATCACGATGCAGATTTACGCGGACGTGACCGGGCGGCCGATGAAGATTTCGCGCTCGGCGCAGACCTGTGCCCTTGGCTCCGCCATCGCGGCGGCGGTCGTCGCCGGCGCGCACAAGGATTACGCCACGGCGCAGCAGAAAATGACCGGCTTGAAGCCGAAAATTTACAGGCCGAATCCGAAAGCGCATGAAATCTACCGCGAATTGTATCCGCTCTACCGGACGTTGCACGACGCCTTCGGCACGAAGGATTGGAGCGGCAATTTGTTTGGCGTGATGAAGCAACTGATTGACATCCGCAACCGCATTCGGAAATAATTCCGCAAGTCCCCATGCTTGAGGAATTAAAGCGCCAGGTCTGCGAGGCAAACCTTGATTTGGTCAAGGAAGGTCTGGTCATCCAGACCTGGGGCAACGCCAGCGGCATTGACCGCGAGCGCGGCCTCGTCGTCATCAAACCCAGCGGCGTGCCCTACTCCGACATGAAACCGGAGCACATGGTCGTCGTGTCGCTCGCCGACGGGAAAGCGGTTGAAGGAAACCTGAAGCCAAGTTCCGACACGCCGACGCATCTGGTGCTGTATCGCGCATTTCCAAAAATCGGCGGCGCGGTCCACACGCACAGCCTTTACGCGACGGCGTGGGCGCAGGCGTGCCGGCCGCTGCCGGCCTACGGCACAACGCAGGCGGATTACTGGTATGGCGAGGTGCCATGCACACGCGCAATGAAACCCGCCGAAATCAAAAAGGATTACGAGGCGAACACCGGCCACGTCATCGTGGAAAGGTTCAAGAACCTGGATCCGAAGCAGCACCCGGCGGTGCTGGTGGCGAGCCACGGGCCGTTCACCTGGGGCAAGGATGTTTATGACGCGGTCCACAATGCCAGCGTGCTGGAATTCATCGCGCGTTTGAACAGCGAGACGCTGCGCATCAATCCGAAGACGCCGCCGATGCAACCGGTGCTGCTGGACAAACATTATCTTCGTAAACACGGGCCGGGCGCTTATTACGGGCAGAAGTGAATGACGAATGAATAACCGAGCGGACAATCTTTTTGAATGCGCGCCAAAAGCGCCAGGGGGCTGGCGCAGTCCAAGACACTTCGCGAATTTTGTAAATCGCGAACTGTCGCGCCAGCGTCTTGGAGTGCGGCGGCCCTCCGCCGCTTTCTTCACGGTGGCCATGCTCGCGCTGTCTCTGATCGCTGGTTTTGCCGCCGAGACCAGCAGCGTCTTTCTCTTCTCATTTTTTCGCGAACAGAACGGCCAGGCCGGCTTGTTTTTGGCCACCAGCACCAGCGGCTTGAACTGGACGGAACTGAAAGCGCCGGACGGCAAGTCATTTCTGGAACCGCAGGTTGGCGGCAAGCTGATGCGTGATCCCAGCTTGCAGCGCGGGCCGGACGGCGTGTTTCATCTGGTCTGGACGACGAGCTGGGGCCGCCCGCCGGTGTTTGGTTATGCGAGTTCGACGGACTTGATTCACTGGTCGGAGGAGCGGGCGATTCCGGTGATGGAAAATGATCCGACGGCTCAAAATGTCTGGGCGCCGGAATTGTTTTACGACGCCGACAAACAGCAATGGCTCATTTTCTGGGCCACGACGATACCCGGGAAATTTCCGGAGACGGAAAACTCCGGCGACAACAACCACCGGATATATTTCGTCGCCACGAAGGATTTCACGAATTTTTCACCGACGAAGCTGCTGTATGACGGCGGTTTCAACGTAATTGACGCGACAATGCTGGCAGAAGGCGGCAAATATTATCTGATCGTCAAGGACGAGACGAAAAACCCGGTGAAGAAGGACCTGCACATCGCGGTGGGTGATTCCGCCGATGGGCCGTTTGGTCCGGCCAGCCCGGCAATTTCAACCAACTGGGTGGAAGGACCGACGGCAATTAAAATCGGCAGCGAGTATTATATCTACTTTGACCATTACGGAAATCCCAAATACTATGGGGCCATCAAATCCACCGACCTGAAAGAATGGCGTGACATTTCACCGGAGTTGTCCTTTCCGAGAGGCATCCGGCACGGCACGGCGTTGCGGGTGCCGGAAAGCTTGATCCGCGACTTGTCAGTTCCCCACAATTCACAACCAAACAAACAACCATGAAAATAATCCAAAACATCGCACTGGCAACGGCTGGACTTGGCACGGCCTGTCTTGTAGGCTGCGCAGCCATGTCCACGTCACATTCAGGCTCCACCATCACCAAGGCCGACTTTGGCAATACGCCGGACGGCACGCCGGTTGAAATCTACACGCTCCACAACGCCAAAGGCGCCGAGGCGCGCATCATGACCTATGGCGGCATTGTGGAAAAACTCACCATGCCGGACAAAAATGGCAACTTCGCCGACATCGTGCTCGGTTTCGACAGTCTGGATGGCTATACCAAACCCAGCTACGTCAATGCCTGCCCGTATTTCGGCGCGCTCATCGGCCGCTACGGCAACCGCATCGGCGGCGCGACGTTCACGCTGGAAGGCCAGACCTACACGCTCGCCAAGAACAACAACGGCAATTCGCTGCACGGTGGATTGAAGGGCTTCGACAAGGTCGTCTGGACGGCGGTGAAGGCCGATGTCGGTCCCGAAGGCCCGCGGCTGGTGTTGAATTATTTGAGCAAGGACGGCGAGGAAGGTTTCCCCGGCAACCTGAACGTCACGGCCACCTACACGCTGACCGACGACAACGCGTTGAAGCTGACCTTCTCCGCGACCACGGACAAGCCGACGGTCGTGAACCTCACGCACCATTCCTACTTCAACCTCGCGGGACAGGGCAACGGCGACATCCTCGGCCACCTCGTCTATATCAAATCCGACCAGACGACGCCGGTGGACAGCGGCTTGATCACGACCGGCACCTTTGCCGATGTGACGGGCACGCCGTTTGATTTCCGCAAGCCGACCGCCATCGGCGCGCGCATCAGCGATCCGGACACCGTGCTGCAATACGGCCCCGGCTACGACCACAACTGGGTCGTCAACAAACCGTTCGGCAGGTTCGGCCTCATGGCGCGCGTGGTGGATCCGAACAGTGGCCGCGTGATGGAAGTGTGGAGCGACGAACCGGGACTCCAATTCTACGCCGGCAATTTCCTCGACGGCACGCTCACCGGCAAGGACGGCAAGGTTTATCAGCGCCGCTCCGCCTTCTGCATGGAGCCGCAGCATTATCCCGACTCGCCCAACAAGGCGAACTGGCCGTCAGTGGAACTCAAGCCCGGCAAGAACTATCACAACACCATCGTCTATAAATTCAGCGCCGAATAATCAGATCCGTAAAACCTAAATTCTATGAATGAAATAACCAACAGCGTGGAGGTGGCAACGAACGCCCTTGCCACGGCGTCCGTGGCGGGGGGCATGAACGGCACGGTGTTCAACGGCCTGGACCTGGCCGTCATCATCGCCTTTGCCATCGGCATGATCCTGACCGTCTGGTATTCCATGCGGAAGAAGAACGAGTCCGGCAAGGATTACTTCCTGTCCGGGCGCGATGCGAACTGGCTGCAGATCGGTTCCTCGATCTTCTCCTCGAACATCGGCTCCGAACACCTTGTCGGTCTCGCCGGCGCCGGATTTGTCACCGGCATGGCGATGGCCCATTGGGAAATGCACGGGTGGTGGATCATTATTCTGGGCTGGGCCTTCGTGCCGCTCTACGACCGCATGAAGGTGTTCACCATGCCGGAATTTCTCGAGCTGCGCTTCAGCCGCGGTTCGCGAAATGTTTTGAGCCTGCTCACCATGGCCAGCCTGGTGCTGACGAAAATTGCCGCGACGATTTACGCCGGTGATGTTGTCATCCGCACCTTGTTGAACGTGGATAAAATTCATGTTCCATTTCTTGGAGATATAGACGTTTTCTGGGCCATCGCCTTGGGGCTGGCCTTCACCACCGGCCTTTACACGGTTTTTGGCGGCATGCGCGTCATCATGTATACCGCCGTGCTTCAGTCACCGGTGCTCATCCTTGGTTCTGTCTGCATCCTTTACATGGGACTTCACGTGCTGGGCCACGGCAGCCTCATTGACGGCTGGCATGCCACCCTCGCGTCAGTCGCTGCTTCTACTTGGCACGGCGAAGGTATTCACCTTGTCCGCTCCCTCAACGATCCGGACTGGCCCTGGCTGGCAATTCTGCCCGGCTCGGCCATCATCGGTTTCTGGTATTGGTGCACCGACCAATATATCGTTCAGCGCGTGCTCGCCGGCAAAAACCAGCAGGAATCCCGGCGCGGCAGCATCCTCGCCGGCTTCTTCAAGCTGACCCCCGTGTTCATCTTCCTCGTGCCGGGCATGATTGCCTTTGCGCTCACCAAGACACCCGGCGTCGGTTTCAGCACCAGCGGTGACGCCGCCTACACCTCGCTCGTCGCGCAGATTCTGCCCCACGGCCTTCGCGGCATGGTCGCCTGCGGCATGATCGTCGCGCTCATGGCATCGCTCGGCTCCAAGTTCAACGCGTCCGCCACGCTCTTCACGATGGACTTCTATCGCGAATGGTATCCGAACGCCTCCGGCAAAACCGAGGTGCTCGTGGGCCGCATCGCCACGGCGGTGATTGTGTTTGTTGGCATCTGCTGGGTGCTGGTGATCAAGAATCTCCACATGCCGCTTTACCTGTATCTACAGAACGTGCAGGGCTATCTCTCGCCCGCTATTGCTGTGTTGTTCGCCATGGGCGTATTCTGGAAACGCGCCACCGCCCCCGCAGCGCTCATTTCCTTTATCGTTGGCATGGTCGGCGGATTCGGACGCCTCGCTCTCGACCTCATCTTCCGGACCAACGCCGATGCGGTGTCCAAGCTCAAACAGGACCTCTACCACGGTGTCATCACCCAGACCGATTATGCCGCCGGCATCGCCCCCATCAAAGCCGCGCACAATGCCATCATGTTCGACCTTTGGAACATTCATTGGCTGTATTACTGCGAAGGGCTGTTTGTCCTCACCGCCGCCCTGATGATCATCATCAGCCTCATGACCAAGGCGCCGGACCCGAAGACCATCAAATACACCTGGTATGGCGCAACGCCGGAGGAAAAGGCCGCCACCAAGGCCAGTTGGAATGCCATGGACGTCGTGTTAAGCGCGATTGTCGTGGGCTGCGTCATCCTGTTCTACTACAAATTCTGGTAAACCGACCGATTCAAAAAGCGGCGATGCCCCGGCGTCGCCGCTTTTTTGTTTTTATCTGACAACCGCTGATGACGCAATTGGCAGGGCGGTGCTGCTGCGCCGCCGTGATATTTGGGCTGCGGAGCACCGCAGCCCTGCCAAAACCGGCCGCGCAAATTTTCAAGGAGACGGCGAATGATTCTCCTGCTCCGTGGGGAGAAAGGCTGGCGAACATGAAAACCCTCTCCTTGGGGAGAGGGTTTGGGTGAGGGAGGACGTGCAGACCAAACTGATTTGTATTTTACGCTCGCCCTCACCTGTGTCCTCTCCCCCTGGAGAGGAGTTTACCAATCACGCTCCCGATGATTCGATTGGCGTCCGGCAAATTCCAGCGCGCGAATTCTCAATGTGACGGCGGACGATTCCCCCGCCCCTCTTATCTTGGGCTTGAAACGGCAGGACGCGGCTGAAGCTGATGGGGTGAAACGCGCTGAACCCTTCAAACACGGTCGCATCGCAATACAACCGCTGAAAGCCATCGGATAAAGGTCGTGTCTCGATGTTCATAATCAGGTGCGTTAAGTTTTTGAAATCGCCAGCGCCCGGCGAATTCGGTTTAACAGCAGTGCTTCGTTCTTGCGCGCAAGCTCGTGTTCCCAAATCCGAAGGACACGCCACCCCGCCCGGCACAAAGCTTGATTCACCAGCCGGTCGCGGGATTGGTTGCGAGAGAGTTTGAGATGCCAGTATGCACGGTTGCTTTTGGGTTTGGTGCCATGCCGTGGGCAATTGTGCCAGAAACAACCGTCCGCGAAAATGGCAAGTTTGAGTTTCTGGAAAATGAAATCTGGCTTCCCCAGCACTTGTTGGTTTCGCCGCCAGCCCTTGATGCCATGCTGTCGGAATAGTTTCGCCAGCACCAGTTCTGTATCCTTATTTCCGCCTCCGTGAATTCGCGACATCATCCGGCTACGCACTTGGACCGAAACGCGATCCATACACTTGTCAAATGCACAGAACTGAAACTTTTTCCTTGAGGGGTGCCAAGTCGCTTAAGCCAAGGGGCACAAAATTAAATTGCTTCCGGGTAAGCATTTCGGAATGGATGCAGTCATTGAATAACACGCAGGGCACGTGTATCCCCACTTGAAGACTACCATTTTGCCCCAAAGAGCGGCTACCAGCACCAATTGATTTATCGGCATCTTCTATTTTAAACGCACTGTTTTTGCACTGGACGGAAACAATAGGCTTGTGTGGTATGGCTGCTACGGGCAATAGCCACAAGATGTCAAGGCCACCATCTTTGTCCTTACCTAGCAGCACTTGCCTATTGAACCCTAGCGTCTCTAGATGTTTATTAAAGGCCTTCTTTGTTTTTTGCTTTCACGTGGATGCCCGACTCGGTGAATTGCGCCCGTAGCACGCAGACTAAGTCGCCGAGCTACAGTGCACTCAAAAACGCGTGAACGCTTGCCATTACTCCGAATTTGTTTCATGTCGTTCACAAATGATAGAAATTCGGAATCTGTGACCGTAAACCTTCCTGTTGCCGGAATATACTCAACGGGTAACCCGGAGCCTCTTGCCTCGAAATGTTCCCGTAATTTTATGACAGCACGTGGGATTGCGTCCTCCGCGCTAGGAACGTTCAGCTTCTTAATCAACGCCTCCAATAAGGGTGAATCCTTGCCTTCGATCCGCAAATCCTCGTGAGTAATGACTTTAGATGTTGCAACTGATAATTCATCAGCAACAAGTTCAAAGAATTCAAAAAGCGGTTTTGGCATCGCTAAGGCTCCTTGCTGACCCGCCGTTTCTGAGTTCGTGACCTCAAAGCAGGGAATCAATACGCAACAAGGCTGAGGGGCGGGAATGGTGTAGGGAGCCCGAAGGGTGACCGGAACCATTCCCGCCCCCGGCGGCTCAAAACAGGAAAAAACATGAGCAGTAGC
>Ga0265337_1000110_pt1 | contig 41697 bp, 55 predicted proteins | sample 42122metaG_FD_192441 | JGI IMG/M metagenome (GOLD analysis project Ga0265337, IMG submission 192441) | Rhizosphere microbial communities from Carex aquatilis grown in University of Washington, Seatle, WA, United States - 4-21-22 metaG | ecosystem: Host-associated > Plants > Roots > Rhizosphere >... | reverse complement strand
CACCACGACAGGGCAATTCAGCCGACCGTCAGTTTCTGACGGTCACGAAAGAAGAGGGGTTGAGTGCCAACACCACGCTCGATCAAGGAGCAGATCGCCTCCGGCAACTATGCCCTGGTCGATCCGCTCGACTACATCATCATCGGCTTCCTGCCCGATGAGGGATCGCTGTTCATGGGTCTCTACCCGAACGGCGAGCTTGTGCCGAACCTGCTCAAGAAGTTCACAGCCGAGCAGCGCAAGGCGATCACCAGCACCATGCTCTCCGCGAGGCTCCGGGTGCTTCACCTGATGGGCCTTGTCGTCTGCAAGGAGAGGGGGGTTTCGGCAGGCGGGAAGCAGGTGTGGCAGCGCACAGCCAAGGGCGCTGCGGAACTGAAGAAGTGGAAGGGGGGCAAGAATGGCTCAGCCGACGTTGGTTGAAGAGCTGCACGCAGCATCCGAGATCAGGAAGGTGAAGCTGGCCCTGCTCCGGCCGGACATGACCTACCAGCGGGAGTTCTCTCAAGCTCTCGTCGATGAGATCGCCAACAACTGGGATCTCGTCGCCTCCGAACTCCTGCTCGTCTCCGACCGGGGGCCGCGCAAGGACGAGGAAGTGGATGGCGGGTTGTTCATCGTCAACGGTCAGCACCGCACCAACGCGGCCGTCAAGCAGGGGATTCTGGAGCTGGACGCCCGCGTGATCAACCTGCGGGACAGCAAGAAGTTCCCCGACCCTGGCAAGGTCGAGGCGATGTTCCGCCTCAAGACGAACGTGAAGTTGGGTGACCGGCCGCTTGAGCGGTTCAAGGCCCAGCTTCGTGCAGGCGACCCGGAGTCGATGGCGATCGTGAAGCTGCTCGCACGCTACGGGGCAGAAATCAACCAGACCCCCCAGGAGACGGGGATCAACTGCATCGCCACCATCGAGGCTCTCTACCGGGCGGACGAGACAGGGGCTCTGCTCGGAGAAACACTGGAAGTTGTTCGTGACACTTGGGAGCATGTCGGCGGCAAGAACGCGCAGTCGTCTGTTCTCAAAGGCATCTTCTGGTTCATCGCCAAACACTCGTCAGAATCTGATCGTGGTCGGCTCGTGACGAAGCTGAAAGGCATCGGCATCACGAACCTGCATGGCCGCGCTCGGCAGACGGGGCTGACGATGGGCGGGTCGCTCTGGATCAACGTGTACCGCTCGATCGTGGAGCTGTACAACGAGGGTCTGCGTGAGCGGAACCGTCTCTCCTGGATGCTCCGGGGCAAGGCGGTGCTCAGCAAGGGCGGCGCACAAGAGCCGACCATCTGAGCCGATAGCTTTCTCCAAACCGAAACAGGAAGGCCCCCCCGTGAGTTAACCGGGGGGGCGACCTACTAGGACAAGGGGGGGAGCTGAGGCTTCTTGCAACCCTATTGCTCGTTCTCATATGCGTAGTTACTGCCACCGCGACCGCCGCCATGCCGAAGACATGGCATGCGCCTGCGTGGTGGCTGAAGCAGGCAGTTTGCATCCACTCGCATGAAGGCGCGTGGAACGACAACACAGGAAACCGCTACTTCGGCGGCATGCAGTTCCTGCAGTCCACCTGGGAGAAGATCGGTGGCCCGCACGAACTCGCGTTCGACCATCCAGGCGACCAGGCGAACTACCCTTTCAACGTGTCCCCCAGGGAACAGTTGTACTACGCCTACCTGGTTTGGCTGAGAGACCACCACTCCTGGTCGGAGTGGGGAACGGCAGGAGTCTGCGGGCTGCGCTAATTGTTGGGGGTGCAGACCCGCAGGCTCCGGCCTGTAAGAACTTGCAAGTGACCCAACTGTATTGATATAGTTCTTGTAGTGGGAAATCCTTGATCCCTCGCTGACGAGAGCGATCGGTTCCCGCCCCGCGAAAGCCACGGCCCGTCAGAAACTGACGCTGGCCCCCACCACTCTCAGGAGGTTCAGACGACGCAGCCCTAGAAGCACGTCCGCAACCAAAACAGAACCCAACGTCAGAAACTGACGTTCCCCACGGAGAGAGGGCAGATGGCAACAATTGAGGTGAATTACCAGCACGACAAGAAGGAAGCGGCGCGAGCGCAGAAGGAAATCCGTCGCCGCCTGGAAGAGTTAGGCGGGAAGCTGTACGACGACGACGACGTGACCTACCAGGGCAACCGGCTGATTCTGCCGGAGAACATGGACCTGAAAGGCGCGATCGGCTTCCTGGAGAAGAAGCGGCAGGAGATGGAGAAAGAGACCGTCTTCTCCCGCACCTTCAACTACCGGCCCTGGGACGGCGCCTGGTGCATGTGGCAGGCGCTGAAGCGCGTGTTCGGCATCGTCGGCCACCAGGAGACCGTGTACCAGACGATGTTCGGCCCGCAGGTTGAGCCTCCGGCCATGATCACGATCAACGTGGACGTGGACAAGCAGGAGCAGATCCCCTGGGGCACCTTTGCACTCCCGATGTTCCCCGGCCTGCTCTTCCAGACCGAGACGGGACGCAACGACTTCGGCAACGTCTTCATGCTCTATGCGAACGGGCCGAAGAAGTACAAGGCAGCCGTCGAGGGGATCTTCACGCTGATCGAGCTGGAGCTGAAGGAACGCTCGATGTACCGGGGCCGTGCCTTCGACGGGCAGCAGTTCCCCGAGTTCGTCGATCTGTCCGCCGTCGATCCCCGCAAGGTCGTCTACTCGCAAGAGGTGATGACCCAGCTGGAAGCGAACGTCTGGGCGCAGCTCCGGCACACCGCCGAGTTTGAGCGCCTCGGCATCCCGCTCAAGCGGGCCGTCCTCGTCCACGGGCCATACGGCACCGGCAAGACGCTCGCAGCAACGCTCACAGGTCAGGAGGCGGTGGCGAATGGCTGGACGTTCATCAAGGCCCGCCCTGGCCGGGACGATCTGGGTGAAGTCATGCAGACCGCCCGTCTGTATCAGCCCTCGGTCGTGTTCTACGAAGACATCGATCAGGTCGCGGCCCCCGAAGCCGGAGGCCACGAGGCGATCTCACGACTGCTGGACGACTTCGACGGGGTAAGCGCGAAGGGCACGCGCATCCTCTGCATCCTCACCACCAACCACCCGGAGCGCATCCACAAGGGCATGGTGCGACCGGGACGCCTCGACGCCATGATCGAGATTAACGACCTCGACGTGGAAGGAGTTGCCAAGCTCGTCCAGTCGTGCATCGAGGAATCCCTTGCCGACGGAATCGACTGGGACGCAGTGTTTGAGGCAGCCGAGGGGTACAAGCCCGCGTTCGTCACCGAGCTCTCAACTCGGGCCGTGCGCTACCTGATCGCCAGGATGAAGGGTTCTCCGGGCGACGAAAAGGTGACCACGGAAGACCTCGTGCACGCCGCAGTTGGCCTGCGGCCCCAGTACGACAAGATGACCGGGGCCAGGGACACGCAGGAACGGCACGAGCTGGCAGACGTGCTCGGCCGTGAGGTCACCAAGGCCGCAACGATCGCGGTGCGCGAGAACGTCCAGGATCGGCTGCTCGATCCGGCGAAGAGCTAGGCCAAGGGCACCGGCCTAGTCAGGGCGGTGCCACCGGATCATTCCTACGGGAGTGAGGGACGGCGCTCCGGTGGCACCGTCAGAAACTGACGGTCAGAAAGGAGTTCGGTATGGGCGAAGCGACAGGCGTCCTGACGATCAAGCGCGGCGACGTGAAGGAGGAGTTCTCCTGGAACGGCGACGTGCAGGATCGTGCGGCGGCTCGTGCGGCGTTCGACTCGGCAATGGCGACACCCGGCATGCTGGGCATCGCGTTCAAGTCGCCGGGGAAGGGCGAGCGGGTCAGCTCGTTCGACGAGATCGAGAAGATCGAGAGGGAGACCGGTGTTGTCTCCGCTCAGGTCACTACGGGACTCGTCGGGGGCTAGGAAGGTCAGGAGGGGCGGGGCAGTTGCGACTGTCCCGTCCCCCTACGACCTCAACCCCATCCCGAAACTGGTCGAGGAATACAAGACCGAAGGCCACCTGACAGTCCAGGCACCCGACGGACAAACCACCTACTACCTGTACCAGAAAGACACCGCACCGTTCCTGCACGTTGGCTGGTTCCGGCAAGACACACCATCGACGCGAGACACGCGCTTCGGTGACCGGGTATGCGGCTGGATGAACTCAGGCACCTGGGGCACCATCGTCCGCCCCAACAACATGGGCTGCGTCTGCGACGAATGCCTCACCGAAGCAGGGATCACAGATAAAGAAAAACGACACCTGCTGGGGATTCCGGCGCTGGAAGCCGTCCTCGGCTGCATCTTCTCCGGATACCAAATGTGGCGGTTCGTTTGCGGCATGGGGATCAGCAACATGGGCAGCTACAGCGAACCCCCGATCGCCCACTCACCTACCGACTGGCTTTAGAAGCTCCTCCCGTGGGGGAAGGAGGGCGCAGACAGCCCCCTGCCGGTTGGCTGCGTCACGGGGCGGGCGGCATTCTGCTCCGTCGCCCGCCCCATCCCTACGGGAGCTAGAACTGGGGGCCTACCAAGCTCGCTTCTCACACCGTAGTGCGGTAGGCTCCCAGTTAACCCACACCACCAGAAAGGAGTACGTCAGAAAATGACGTTAACCCAGATTCAGGAAACAGTCGAAGCCCCGGCTGAAACGACCACTGTCAGGGTCGAACCGACCCCCGTCCAGGCAATCATCAACGATATGATCTCGCTCGCCCGAGGGGGCCGCTGGATCCAGTCCCGTACTACCGACGGACGGGGCCACTACTGCACCGCAGGGCTTGCTCAGAAGGCTCTCGGGTGGCTTCGGTAAACACCTGGCAGATGATCCTGGGTCCCAACGCGACCCAGAAGATGGTCGATCAGATGAACGCCAAGGACCTGATCGAGAAGATCAAAGCCGGTGAGCAAGCACCGATCACGGTTCACATCGACACGCTCGGCACGGTCACCACGTCAGGGACCACCCCCGCAGGGGTGAAGGATCTGCAGAAGATGGCCGACCTGAAGCTCGATCTTGGCCCCATGTATGCCATACCAGTGATCCCAGGCGAAGAAATACGCACCTACCAGCAGGTGATCAGCGCACTCTCCAGGGCGATCCCACCCGAATGGGTGAAAGAACAAAAAGAGCGCAACCCCCAGCGAGAGAAGTGGCAAGCCGACGCCTGGGTTGTTCAGTACAACGACGACCCGCAGACAACGCTCGACGACATAGTGCAGTGGTACGAACGAGCGATCCTGCTCATCGGCCATCCTGAGAACTAGCCGGGGTGTGAAAGCCACCCCAATGCTGATTGTCTAAAACAGACGCCAAGCGTGAAAAGTCAGAGCGCAACCAGTTCTACGCGATGCGCTACAAGCAACGAGAGTGCGAACGGTGCAAGCACCGGTCGAGCAGGCCAGGCAAGTGCAAACTCTGCGACGGGAGGATGAAGTGATGAGACCAAGTAAGACGTAACACTCCCAAGAGGGGTCTCATATGCAGAGGTGGCACAGCCAGCGCGAAGAAGCGATCATGCTCAAGCGTTGGAAGCACGAAATGGAGTTGCACAGGTACGACTGGCGTTGCCCGCCAACGGACGCGAAAGCCTGCCATTGTGCGCGTGGCAAAGGTTCGATGCGGAAACGGACGCCGTATACTGAGCATCACGCAAGCTGGCGCAGCTGGTGGAACGAGTCCAGCAGGAAGCGCTTCAGGCATCAGAAGCACAAAGCAATCGAATACGAACTTAAGGCGTGAGGCTGGGGTAAGCGCCACGAGGGGGCCGCTGTCACCGAAAGGTCGGCCGTTGATCGTGGACGAATCCCCGACCGGGCCAGTATGAGCTACCACGATCGCTCAGCTGGCACAGGCGAATACCCCAGCCTTACGAAAGAGGGGCACCCGTGTACCGAGCAGTTGGAGCGGGGGCCTTGGCTACACGGTGTTGATGGTTAAGCGCCCCTGCGGGGGAGGAACGCCTCTGGCTGTCGAGCTACCAATGACGGAGCTGAGAAATTGGCACGTTCTCTTTCTCACGCGGCAAGACCGCAAGGTTCCCGAGGAAGCAGCCGGGTAGCGGCCGCAGGTTCTCAGATCCCTATGACAACCGATGGACTACGTGACCTAAGTAGCCTTACGGAGCCTCGCTCCGTCGATCGAGTGTTAACTCGTGGATAGGCGAAAATGGTGAGGTTTAGGATCAACCGTGCATAGGGGCGTCACACTGGAACCTGCGGTCATTAACTTAGAAGTCTGGGGTCTGACGGCTCTCTCCCCAGAGAAAAGGCCCCGGCTTACGCCGGGGCCTTTTTTGTGCGCCCGCACCCACCTGTCAACCCGGAGAGCGTACCACCGGCCACGACACTCCCGCAAGTACCTGGCAGGCCAGCCCGGAAGCAACCAACCCGATCAGCGTCAGCAGCGTCACATGGGTTGAGAACACCCCGAACGCCAGAATCGCAGCGATGATGAACAACACCAGCGCAGCGACCATGAACAAACTGCCGAACCCGACGGTCATGCGCCGTACTTTCCGTCGTCGAGCTTCTGCAGGTTCTCCTTGTAGTTCACCCGTCCAACGTCGTCACCGAAGCCCGACGCCTTATCGGTGAACACCCAGGCGCAGATCCGGTCATGCTCGTTCTTCACGCCGTTCGTGAGAGCGTCGAAATCAACGCCGTTCTCGTCGGTGACTGTAACCCACGACATGCTCATTACCCGTACCTCCTATTGCAGAGATTGCAGGGCGGCGTTCAAACCTGCCAGGTCGAAGCCGCGTTCATTCTTGCCGTTCTTCAGCTCCTCCGGGTATACGATCCCCCACGCCTCGTCTACCAGGTTGGTGTAGAACGCCTCGGTGATCCACAGGTGTTTTGCCCACGACACTACTCCGCCGCGTCCGGCGTTCCGGCCGAAGCCAGGGATCGCGTGCCCACCGATCACCGAGGAGTTGGGATCGTAGTCCCATGTACCCGAAGCGAACTGGTCATACTGAGCTTGCTGAAACTGGAAACCGATCTCAACGGCTGAGAAGATGTAGACAGCCTCCATGTATTCGTTCCAGTCACCCGCCGTCAAAGAGACATAGGCGCCAATTTTGTGCCTATGCCCGGCCGCATCCAATAGGCCGACCTTCTGACGGTAGTTCATAGCGACCCGCATGTCCGTACCGTTATCCGTATTCGGGTCGTTCAAAACGTAGCCGGTGACGGCGCTGTAATCAGCGATCGACTCCTTACCCGTAATCGTCACCGAGCGGCCAGCAAGTTTGTTCGTCTCACGGGTCGTGTGCGCCCCGCACGCAAACACACAATCCCCCGCACCCTGGAAGCCAGGGGCAACGGTGTTGTCAGGGCCGTTTCCGTTCATCTGCCAATCCCAGGCCTGTTCGCCGTCACCGAAGATCGTGCCGTGACCGAACGTCGCAGGCGGGGTCGGCAGCGCGGCCTGTTCCGCCTTCAGCCCCTTGAAGGTGATGTCCCGGCTGTCAGGGGTAGCTGGTTTCTTACCAAGCAGACCAGTCATTTAGCCGGGGGGGTGGCCGCAGCCGCAGCCTTCGTCTTGTTCGCCTGTACAGCACCAACAATCGTGATCGCCAGGAACAGAACGGCGTTCACAACACCGTCAGTGGCGGCAAGCTGCGTCTGCGTAAAGACCACGTTGAACGCAATCAACAGAGCAGCGATCGAGTTAATGACCGTCAGTAGTGGTGTTTGGATTGTGTCGAGAAGTGCCAGCCAGTTCATTGATGCTCCCTCCCGCAGCGCGTATTTCGCAGCTGGTTGGTTTGAGTGAGGTAAACCTCTTTCCGCAGGGCTTTATCGGCTGGGTCGTTGAAATGATGCGGGCCAAGGTAGGCAGTCGTCAGGTTCTGAACGATCACGTCGATGATCTGATTGTGTCTGCCGCACGCTTGGCCGTCGGTGTTGCGCAGATCAATCGTGTTCCACAACGTGACAGCTGCCAAACAAAAGATCAAACAGAGGTTCGTGAAAGCCATCCTCGTAGTGAGGAGGAACGGTGGAGCGCCCTTCATTTTCCCTGCGCGATCACCAAAAGGGTCGCAAGGATCGCCAAAATACCGATGAAGACAGTCCCGAACAGCCACCGCTGGTAGGTAGAGAGCGCCCTTGAGCCAGCCTGCGCAGCCAACAACGTCTTCACATCAGCCTTAATCTCACCCACGTTGTCTTCTATCGGCTTGGTTATCAAGTAAAGCTCGCGACGAGTCACGTATTCTCCGTTCCCCTCGGCCACGGATTGACTATCGTCAGAGAGGCTTCTTGCGATTGGCCAGGAACTGTGCGTAACGCTTCCACCAGTCCAACGGGATACGCCGAGGTACGTTAGGACGAACGACAGGATTCCTCTCCCCGTACTTCCTCCAAGGGCCCTCCCCTAAACGCCACGCCGTCCACGAGTAAAACCCCGTCATTGCACGGAGTTTGTCCTGCGGGGTCGGCGGAGGCTCCACGATGTGCAACGTCAGAAACTGACGTGGCCTCGGATCCTGAGACAGGTTGTACTTGTTCGGTGCACCCTGACGGCCGAAGCTCCACAGCAGCGGATCAGCACCATCCTGCAACACCATCGTCGCGTGATCCTCCCCGTCAACGCCGAAGGTGATGATGTCGCCAACCTCCAGCTCCTCCGGGGCGTCCACATGGTGCAGCTTGATCCACAGCGTCTGCGAGTTCCCATACGGCCCCCAGTCGTTCATCATCGGATCCGGGGCACCCGGCGACCACCGGCAAATGTACTGAACGCCTTTACTACAGTCTCCCCTGACATGCTGGCCGGGATGCCACGGCGGAGGCGGCACCGGCATCGGCCTGACAGCCTCATACGTCCAGTCGCCACGAGACTGCTCGTCCGCCAACGTCTCATACATCAGCAGCTGCATCTTCGCCCGGATCGGAGGCAACGGAATCGTCACAGGAACACCCTCACCCCAGGAAGTCTAATGCGGTTATTGAACACAGGAACATTGGATGGCGTCGGTGACGTTGAGTCACCATCCTTCAGATTAATCCTGTTCTGCATCACCGGGACGTTTGAGATCGTCCACTCGTTGCTGGCCCCATCCTTCAATCTCATCCGGTTATTGAAACAAGGGAACCCACAATGGAACTCATCTGGCACGTACAACCATGAGTAGACCTGGACAGCTCCGGTGCTGAACTGCTCTGCGCTGCCATAGAGCGTCAGCCCAGTCGGGTCGAAATCGACCGAAGCAAAACTCGTCCCATCAATTTCTGGAGAGTCAGCTCCCTGATATATCGGACCACAATTCCTGTGGTAAATGGTTGGATACAGTGTGTATCCATAATCATCTGCTTCTGGAATAAACTGCATAACAATGAAGTTCAAATCATCAACTGGAATGATCTTTGTCATTGGGTAGGAGGCCCCGAAAGTTGTTAGCAGCCAGTTGCCGACAAATCCAATTTCGTTGTAGGGATCGTTGAAGACAGTTTCGACCACTCCGGATGTGTCGGCATTCACTTGGGCGACCATGCTTTCGCGAAGCGTGCCTTGCAGGGGGGCGACGTAAATCACTTCAGCACCGCCGCCTGTTGGTGTGTAAGACCTGTTCGCGGACGCAAAGGGAACAATGTCCGTTAGGCCAGTCGAAGGAGAAGAAACCGGAACACTTGTTACCGTGTCTGTGAGAACATCGAGCATGTTCAAGCTGGTGGAGCCGACGGCAGGGTCGGTATAGAGCAGGTATAGAGTCGAGTCTCCCTCGCAGAAACGATGGTTGTAATTGGGAGGACCAACTGGGAATCCCGCTGCCGCCCAGTTCGCGTCATCGTGTGAATAAATGTCGTGCGAGAAGACTTGTGAACCGCCTGACCAGTTGTAGCCCTGGCAGTACCAGCGTTGCGACCAAGGAAAGGCGTTGAAGCCGAAGATGCCGCTCTGTGGTCCTTCCTCGTTCCAGGACACGTAAACATGCCCCGGATCGTTTGTAGTTGCACCCAGCGAAAGGTTGTCGCCGATGCCGCCGAAGCTGCCAACGGCAAGACCCGTCCCGAACCAGGTGTTATAGGTAAGGGGCAGGATCTCGGTGATCAACACCCAGTCGGTTCCGTCGTAGTATTTCAGCACCACGTTGCGTGCGTCCCAGTTGTCCTCACCATCTGGTGGCGGCGCGCCAACCCTGATCGTGTAGCCCAGGTAGATCCTCGCCCCGTCGTAGGCGAGTTGCGGCCGCGAGGGGCAAACGCGATCTCCGGTCGGGAATGGCGCTGAGATCGGAGTCCCCTGTTCGCCACCGTAATAGGGCAGAGTGAAGGTCATGCTCGGTTCCGTGTCGGTGCCCAATTGCGTCCAGGCAGAACCGTCCCAGTAGACAACGTTAGGGCCACGGCCGACCCACAGCCCTGACCCTGAATCAAAAGCTGTCTCCACAAAAGCAACCACCGGAGTCCCGTCAATAACAAGACAATCGGTGTCGATCCTCGCTCCATTTGGAGAATCGAAACTTCCAGCGAGGGCAGTGCCGCCGCCGAATAGATTCAAGTCGGAGCCGAGTTGCGACCCCGCATTCATTCCTGGGTATGTAGGCATTAGTGTGCGGTCAGGTAGGTGACGTTGCCATCGACTCCGACCTGGAAGAACGCCGTGCCAGAACCATCAGCCAGCGGCGCGATCAGCGGCTTGGTGTAGAGCGGCCAATAGGTGCCCATCACCAAGTCACCGTAGGAGCCGTTCGGGGTCGGTGCCCAATACCAGGGGGCTGCTTGCGTCGGGGGAGGTCCAACATCTACCCCACCGTTCAGAGTGGAAAGATCAGGCAACGTAAACACAACTGAACCGTCAGCCCCACCCGTAATTGCCCCATGAATCTCCAGATGGTTTTCGATTGTCACTATGAAACAAACAGGAGAGTATCCATTACCGTAATTCGTCCAACCGTTCTGGAATGGAATGTTAAGATAAGGGATCAGCACGCCGGTCGGGTAGCCCTGCGCCTGGGTGCCTTCAAGAGACGGGTTGAACGGCGGCTGGTTGCCGTTCAGCTGGTCGTCGGCGTTGTCCACACCTAACGTTCCAATGTAAATCCAGGGGTCGTTCCAGATGGAATCCTGACCACCTGGCATGTGATCCCATCCATGTCTGCTGATCGGCTGCCTGGTCATGGTGCCGCGTAATAGGTGTTGCTCTTGAAATACTTGTACCAGGCTCTCGGAGAAAGATCGAGCGTCACCGTCCAGTCCGGATATTCAGCATTCAAAGGATTAACTTGATGGTGAATGCCGTCCACGAAGAACTGGTTTCCCTGGTAGTTCGGTGACCCGTCCGGGTACGGGATCGTTGTGGTGGGATCCAGGCCACCGCCGCCAGGGATCGTCGTGTACACGTTCAGCACATCCCCGATTTCCACATTGAGCAGCATCTCCCACAGGGCTGCGTTCGGGGTACCACCGTTCGGGTCAACTGTTTTGAAGGTGATCGACGAGATGCGCAACGTCGAATAGGCGAAGTTGTCCACGTAGTAGCTGGCAAACGCCTGACACTCCGTTGGCCCATCGGTAGCAGGAAGCGGGGGTCCGGTCGTCGGTGCGTGTGAAGGGTCAGTGTCCTCGGCGGCACCGTGGACGATGATGTCGTTCAAAGTGATCTGCCGTGTCCCGTAGGCGGCGATCGAGATCGGGTCGAACTTCAGCTGTGCCGGGTAGTTGTACTGCGGGAAGTTGTACGGGTAACAGAGACAGGCGTTGTACTGAAGTGTTTGATCGATCGTCCATTCGATGTCGCTGAACGGCGCATACCCGAACGTCTCCGCATAGTCGTAGTCACCGACGTTCCAGAACGACACCTGCGACGGGCTGTAATCCTCCGGGATGAAACGAGGCCAACGTCCACGGAACGTCGCGTTGCCATGCCGGTCGATGAAGAAGTTCGCCACACCGGGAAACTCCGCATCGGCAGCATCCTGGATCGCTGACAGCACCGTGGTGCCCGAGTTGTACTGGTAGGCCGCACAAGCAACGTTGCCCGAGTTGATGCTGGCAAGCGAGTCAGCCGTTCCGATCCCCGGCCAGTCGCCGCTGAACAACAGGGCGTTGATCCGGTCATCCACCTGCCCGCCATTGAACGTCGTGTAGCCGGTGTTGTCAGGAACAAGCTCCGAGCGGGTGAGCTGGTCGAACCCGTCAACCAGCGAAATATCAATCAGCATCACCGACTTCGACTGGTCCGCATACTTCCAGGTGTAGGTTTGGACGTAACCGGAGAACACATCCGAGTAGACGCCCGTCACCGGATTCTGCGCGTTAATCACACACCGCTTCATCGCCCCCAGGCCAAACACATACGGAGAAGAACCAACAGGATTGAACAGCCCCGACGTGTCGGTGATCGAGATTGTCGCGGTGCCGGTCTGGGTGGTGTCCAGCTCATACTGGCGTCCACGGTCAGACGACCAGCTCGTCACGACATGCGACGGAGACGTGATCAAGTCGCCTCCGATGCTCAGCGACGCAGTAGACGGATCATCGATCCTCGTCCAAGTTGCCTGTGTTGCCCCCGAAGTCGCATTCGTGACGTTCCACGGATCCAAGAACGCGATGCAAATACCTTGTGCTGTCGTCGGCTTGGGGGCTGTCCCCACATCGGTCATTTATGCTGGCCTCTTTCCGGCGTTTGCGCCCTTTGTCTGGGTGGTGTTGCGGTTCACGACCGTCAGAATCTCCGACTGCAGCTTCTTCGTAGACCACACGTTCTTGTCGTTGATGTTCACATTGTCAATATGGATCGTCTGGTGCGGGCCTGGGTAGCGACGGTAAACCGGCTGCTTCGTCGGCGTGGCCCCAGGGGTCGTCCCCTCGTTCGTGTACGGCGGCAGCGGCACACCGGCAGCCGCGCCAGCCCCAGGGATCTTCCCGTTCGCATAAGCGAACCCTTGGGAGATCCGCTGCTCGGCCGCAACACGATCAGCTTCTGACGCATAGTGAATCCCCGCCGTCAGCTTGTACGCAGACGGTGCAACATAGTTCGACGCGTACCGGCCCTGCGACAACGTGGCCTTGATCTGCTTCAGATAGTCAGCGATCTTCTGGGTGTTGTCGGTGTCGATCTTCACATGCTTCGCAGAAGCAAGTTCGATCGCCTTGTACACCTTCTCGATCGCGTTGACCGTCCGGTTCGTCGTCCCCGGCTGCGACCTGATCAACGCGATCAGCTGCCTGATCGAGTCGGACTCCACGTTCGGCCCGAACGCAGCCAGCCCAGCCTTGCCACCCTCATGCTTCAACGAGTCCAGCAGCGTGGTGCGCAGCAGCGACAGCTCACGCGCCGCGCTCGCCGCCACCGGGTTCTGGGAGCCGGTCCCGAGAATCCCACCAATCCTCCGGTTAACCGCAGAAGAAACTTTTGCTGCCTGCTCCTTATCGATGTTCTTCAACGAGGTAGCGGCCTGCTTCTGATACCCGGCGATCTCCTTCGCGATCGCCACACCCTCCTTCGTGTTCGCCCCAACCTGGCTCTCCTTCGCATGCAACAGACCGATCGTCGTGAGGATTGTCTGCCGCAGCTTCTTCTGCTCCTCCAACACCTTCGGGTCATACGTCCCCGGCGTCACCGACCCCGCCTGGTTCGCAGCAGCCTGCGCGTTCGACAGACGGTTCGCGGCGGCAGCACCGATCTGGGCGGCCAGACCGGTCAGCTTCCCACCACCACCAGGCTTCACAGTCAGGTCGGGCTGCGGTGCCTTCAAGTCCTTGATAGCCGTGATCAGGCCAGCCTTGTCCTGCTGGTAAAGCTCGTAAGAGGATGCGTTCGGGCTGATCTTCTTCAGGTCGCTCAGCGCCCTCTGGTTGGCAGCGATCAGCGCATCAAGGGTCTTCGTGTTCGGCGTTGCCGTGTATGCGGTATTCGCGCCAGCGATCAGGTTCCGGTCGGTCTGGGAAATACCCTGGTAGTTCTGCAGCAAGCTCCCCGACGGATGCCCAGTCACCGCGCTCGGAGGAGCCCCAGTCGTCGAGATGAGGTAGTCCTCCTTGATCTGGATGACGACTTCCTTCGGCAGCTTCCCAAGCTGGGCGAGCAGATCGTTCAGCTGCGCCTTCGCATCCTGGTTCTTCAGGATCACCTGCACCTCATGCGGAGTTACCAGCTTTGGATCGCCAAGAATCCTGATGAACTGTTCCAGTAGCAAACCGTTGCGCTGGATCGTCGGACTGAACTGGTTGTTCGCAACGATGTTCTTCTGAATCGCCTTGGTGGAGAGATCGAGAGACTCAGCAACCCTCTGCGCCTGCAGCACCTGCTGGTTGCCTCCATCAGCACCAGCGCCACGACCCTCAAAAGCAGTTGAAGTGTTCTCGCCAGCCTGCTGGATCGAAGCCTTCAAGAGACCGTCGGCCTTGTCCGTCGCCTGCTTGAAAGCCTCAGCCGTATTAAGCAAGTTCTGCCTGAGCGTCTGCTGGTCGTCGCTCAACTGGTTGGTGGCCTGCCCCACCGCGAGAGAGGCCGACCTGTAGGCGTTGGAGCCCCTTGCAGCGTTCGTAGTCGCCAAAGCGGATTTGGCCGTTGCAAGCGCAATCCTGTCCTGGGCCACAGTCAGCCTGCTTGAGCTAGCCGACTGCTCGGCGCTCTGGAATCCCAAAAGACTCTTGGTCAGCGCCTTCGTCGCGGACTCAACGGGAGTCGCACGAGACAGGAAATAGAGCAAAGCGCCACCAACGACCGTCAGGCCAAGAGCGATCGGCCCGAACGGAACCTCGGCAAGACCAGCCAGGAACCCGCCACCGGCGACCTCCCCCCCGGTGGTTGCCGCCGCCGCAGCCCCCTCCTCGGCAACCATCGTCCCGGTGTACTGCTTGGTTCTGGAAACAACACCCGACACAGCAGGAGCGGCTACAGCGGTCTCTGTCTTCTGAGCGATCGACAGTTCCTCTGTAGCTTTCGCCGCCGCCTCGGTCGCGACAGCAAGGCCGCGCATCTGATTAACCGTCCCGGAAATCGCGGCCGAAGCAGCAGTAGCACCACTAACGATGATGTCTGTCAGCGACTTGAACTCGGTCGCCTCACCCTTGCTCAACCCAAAGAAAATCGCCATCTGCAGGATGGCCTTCTGCGCACCAAGTTGGATCGCCAGGAACGCACCACCGGCAACAGCGAGCAGAGGGCCGATCACCCCATGCAAAGCTTTGAAGTGCTGCAGCAGCTGATCCAGGGCGACCGCCAAGGTCAGTACCGGATGTTCAAGGAGAGCGAACTTTGCAACCCAGAGAACCGACAGGTCAATCAGAACCGTCTTCAGGCCACCCAGCGCATTAACTGCGTCCTTGAGCGCCGAGTACAGATCCTCGATCACCGGGGCGATCGCCTTGATCGTGTTCTTCACCAGGTTCAAGCCCTCTTCGGCACCCTTAGTAACAGCACCGGACTTCACCCAGGCGGAAGCAACCTTCCCCAGCTCACGAACGATCTTGTCGAACTCCGGCAGCAGCGCATCACCGATCGAAACCTTCAGCCTGTCCAACGCCACCTTGAACTGGTCGATGCCACCCTTGCTCGACTTGGAGTAGGCGGCGTCCGCGCCCTGCACACTCGACCGCAACACCACCATGTCGATCGCAGCAGTCGCGGCAGCATCATGCTGTTTCGCCAGCTGGGTGGCGGCAAGCTTAGAAGCAGCCGTGAAATGAATGCCCGCGTCAGAAGCAGCAGCCAGCCGCTCCTTCAGCTGCTGGGTTGCCGCAGTCACCACCGGCAACACGATCCCCTGACGACGCAGCACCGAAGCGTGACCCTCGGACACGAGGGTTACGTCACGAGTCGCTGTCGCAAGGTCAAGGTTCTTCGCCCGTGCGAGGTTGGTCGTCACGGTCAGCGCCGCCTCACCAGCCTTTACGCTGCCGGTCGCGGCCACCAGCTTCGTCAGCGAGTTCGTCAGGTCGGTATCGGTGAAACCCGACGCATTCGCGGCCGTCACGACGTACGACTCGATCGCTGCCTGCTGGATCTTCCAGTCGCCGCCGACGCTCCTCACCGTGTTGCCCAACACATCCTGTGCTGTCGAGAGGCCACGAGACGCCTCGATCACAGAGCGCAGCGCGGTGCCGCCGAACAAGCCAACCAGGAACGAGGTGGACGCGAACGCTGCAGCAGTGCCCAGGTTGAAGAACGACCCGGCAGCACCACGGGTGGACTTCGCCACCGAGTCGATCTCGTTCGCAGCCCCAGCCTTGAACGGACTCTCGACCGGCTTGATCCTCAGCTGTGGCGGAGCCTTCTCCTCCGGTGGGACAAGACCGATGCGGCGCTGCTGGGCGAGCAGAGCCGCCTCCTGGTCGGCCAACTGCTTCTGCAGAGTCAGCAGACGCGGGTCGTTAGACGCAATCCCCGCAGTCTGCAACGCGGAAATCTGACTCCTGGTGGCGTTAACCGGACTCTGCAGATCAGTGACGGTCGCCACGCGAGCAGCGGCGATAAGCGAAGCCTGCTGCGCAATCGTCAGCTCCTCCTCTGCTGCAGTTGTCGCCTTGGTCGTCGCAAGCTGCTTCTCTCTCCAGCTCTCAATCTCTTTGTCGTATGCCAGCAGCTCCTTCTTGACGCGGGCCTGCTGGATGATCGCCGCCGACTCCTCGGAAGTCAGATTGTTCATATCCTTGATGGAGTTGACGATCGCTGTCGATGACGCATACTCCTGCCTCAGACCCGTAATCTGCTTCTCAATCGCCGCCGCCGTCTTCGCCTGGGCGTTCGCAAGCTCATCCTCTTTGAGGATCTGAACGTTCATCACTTCAGCGATTGCGTTCTGACTCTTGTAGGTCTGGTCGAGCAACTCGTTGTTGACCCTCACCGCCTTGCCATACACCTGCTCAATCGTCGCCAGCGCATTCGCGGCCTGCAACCGGTAGAGCAGCTGCTCCGAAGAACCAGGTGCGGCAGCACCAGCGTTCTGCATCGCCGCCATGAAGTCACGCTCGGCATTCTGCAAAGCGCCCATCGTGACCCCGTAGCTGGAACGAGAGTTCTTAAGCGCACGGTCCAACATCTCCTGGCTGCCAATGGCAGCCTGCGCCTCAACCGAGTTGTAACGCAGCGCCGCGTTGTACTTCAACGTCGCAGCCGCAGCAAGGTCGGCAGCAATCGCCCCCTCCTCAGTAGCGGAGGCAAATGTCTTGGCGACGTTCCCAGCCGCCGTAGCGGAGTTCTCCAGCAGGATCAGCGCGTCAGCCTGCGCCTGAACAGCCTTCGTCGCCTTCTCCTCAGCAACCGACAGGGCGTCGAGTTCGTCACCCGAGTTCTTCGCCGCATCAGCCTGGGCTGCCAGGGCAGCCGCATTCGCCTTGGTCGCCGTGGTGTTCGCTTCGGTCGCGTTAGTGTCGGCGTTCGTCGAGGCAGCCTTCGCGTCCTGCGCACCGCCAGCGGCCTTCGCCGCAGCAGCCTGCTTGATGTGGTCGTCAGCCAGCTGCTTCAACGCAGAAGACTGCGCCTTCGTCGCCGCCACCAGCTGGGTGCCCGTGCTGCCCACCCCGGTCTGGAACGCCGTCTTCAGCGTCTTCCCCAAAGCGGCAGCGGACTTCTCAGTCGCAACCATCGAGTCCTGAATGGACTTCAGGGCTGTCTCCGCGTCGCCCAACGCGGAGACAAGCCCAGAAACGTTCGCGGTAACTACAGCGGTGAGTTCAGCGACTTCCATTAACCGAAGTGCTCCTTCCTGATCTCATCGTGCGAAGGCAGCGTCAGGCCGCCAGAAGAACCCTCTTCCTTGGCCTCCTCGATCGCCCTCAGTTCGTCCTCGTTCCGCAATTTCAGCTCCGCAAACCATTCAGACAGCTCAAACGATCCGGTCGTCGCCAACATCTCAGCGACGCTTTTCCCCTGAAGTTCGGCTACTCGGAAGTAGGCGCGCCGTTCAGGGTTGTTTCGGAGTTTCCCTCCGCCAACTCCGAGTGACGGCCCATCGCGGACAGCCGCTCGATCGCATCGACCAGCGTCTGAATCTTCCCGCCACCCAGCCGCATCATCTCGCTCACGTCACCAGCACGGAGCAGCTTCGTCCGCTTCCCCGGAGGCGACTCGGGATCGACCAGGCCGTACATCAGAACCGACCGCTGGTACGACTTCACGTCCAGCTCGTTCCTGCTGTTCAGCATCGTCGCCTGCTTGCCGATCACTTCGGCACGCTCGTCGGCGGTCAGCTCGGAAACGATCAGCCAACCGATGCCCTCAACCTCGATCTCTTTCTCGGCCAGCTTCCCAGCGGCAGCAAGAAAGTCGTTGCGGTTGACGTACTTGCGAACGGCGGCATGAACATCTTCCACCATCGCTTCCCAGTTCTCGGCCGCGTTAAGGTCGATCTTTCCGATCGTCTCTCCGAGATTCGGTTTATCAGCAGGGGCCATACTTAACTCCTTCCGCATTGAATGTGACCTCTATCCCGTTGGATATCGGCTTCACGCTCCCAATCCCAATCAGCGCACCACGGGACACCGGGAGAGTGATCAGAGCAGTCTGCATTTGCTGGCAGACAGCGCCACGAAGAATCGCAGTAGACCGCTCAGACGACGGGCCTGTGACCGACCGAGGCTCCGCATCACCAAACACCGTCCTGTTCTTCACCAACATTGGCACCGTCAGCTGCCAATCCTCCGCCGTCGTTTCGACCGAGGAAGTCAGGCATGTTCCCGACGCAACCACGTAGGGAACGCTGCGGCCGAGAGCGACGTATCCGGACGGGTAATGGATCTCGTTTACAGCAACCGGATGCCATCCCCTGTCCCAATACTCGACCGTCAGTTTCTGACCCTCCAACCAAAACGACATGCCGTCCGGCGCACGCCAGTCCCAGCCGTCCCCCTGGTCCAAAAGGGGGAGCCGCACGAACTGATGCGGCTCCCCCAGGAGGCTGACTGTGCCGCCGCGCCCATGAAAGGCGCGCACGACTTACGGCGAGTGCTGCAGCGAGCCGGTGCCTACGTAGTCGAACACCAGCGTGATCAGACCGTCAACCGGGTCAGTGATCGTCATCGTCGTGATGTTGACGGTGCCCTCAAACGAGCCACCACCAGCAACAGTCTGGAAGACAACCACGACCGGCAACGAGTTAAGCATGTTCGTGTAGAGAACCTGCTGCCCGTTCACGTCGTTCACTACGTCGTAGTAGCCCGAGATCGCTCCCGAGTAACCACGCAGACCAGGCACGAAGTGACGCCACGAGTCACCGAGAACCGAGGCGTCATAGTTGCCCGCGTCAATCTTCAGCGTCCACTCGTGAATGTCCGCGATCGGAGTGACCGGCGTACCCGGAATGTAGACTGTCCCGCCTTTACCCGCGAGTGCGGTTTCGGCCATGAATACTCCCTTTCCAACCTAGGAAATTGTGCGATGGGAGTATCGGCAGCAGAACTGAACAAACTTTTCACCTGACTGTAGGTATGCTTTCAACATGAGCGAAGACCGCAAGGCCTACAACCGCGCCTACTACCTGAAGAACCTAGAGAAGATGCGGCAGCGGGGCCGCGACTACCACAACGCCAACAAGGACGACCCGGAATACAAAGAGCGGGCGCGTCAGCGGGCCAGGGAGTGGTACCGCAGAAACAAAATGAAGTCGCCAGCCGAGATCATCGCTGCGGGTTCTCCCACCAGACGTTCAGATTCTGTGACCACTGGTGACGCTCCTTCTCGTCTCTTCCTAAATACTGCGGGGACTGGAGGGCGTAAATCAAATGAAACAGCGGCCCCCCCGATCGAAGAGTCGTCTCCACAATCCCCTGCAGCGCCCCAAACGTTGCCTGCATCAGATCGTTTCCGTCCGCAAAAGACGAGGCTTCAGCCCGACCCCTGATCTGGATGTTCGGCCGGTCGAACTTCGACTCCGGCAAACCACCACCAGTCATCGTCATCACCGGCCGCAGCCCGCCACGGGTCTGCACCGAAATACAAGTGTCGGGCTGGTCAGGCAGCTGGGTGGCGAACAGATTCGTTCCGAACGTCGCGACGGCCTGCGAGTTCAGATACGTGCAGATTTCCCACTCAAGACCAAGGCTCGGCATTAACCAATCCTTTTAACGATTGCGGCCTGGATGAACGAGACGAAGTTGTCCTCCGACTCAAACACCGGCTGCTCCAAGAACTTCGCCTGCGTCGGCGGCGCATGCTGCACCTCGGTGATCTCATGCACATCGACGGCGTAGCTGCCGACCGGCTGAAACGACTTCGGGTTCTCGTCGTACAGATGGTCACCGATCGCGTAGCCGAACGTGACAGTGATCTCGTTCAGCCCGAAGACCGGCTCCTCAACCACCGCTGAGTCATGAAGTGTTCCAGTATCGACCGGGACGATCTCCTGCGACTGATCCATCACGTCGTTCGCGAAGTCGTACAGCCCCTGGCCGATCGCAGCCCGCAGCTTGTAGCCAGCCTCCACGAAGCCCTTACCGACCACCTTCACCATTAGAGGCTCACCACGATCAGCCACGGGTTAACGTTGTCGAAGTTCGGCCCGTAGAACGTCTCGATCTTCACAGCCTGCAACCGCTGGGCTGTGGACGAATAGACACCGTTCGGCTGGAACCTGTCGTACAGCGTGAACGACCGGGCGGTCGGATCGTCGCCGTCGAAGTAGATATCCCAGACCGGCTCGACCACCGTTTCGTCGTTCCTCCGGTGAGCCTCCAATCCCGCCGAGGTAAGCCCATGTGGTTCCTGCCAGCAGTACAGCGTCACGGGCGCGGCGTAAGCCACGGGCTGCGCGAACTCGTCGAAGCCCTGGAATGCCTCCCAGATGATGGGAACCGTCATCAGTTCCTTCACGTCGAGCGGCAGCGATACGGGCTGAGGGCCGCTCATTTAAATCTCCGTATCGGGCAGGAACTCCTGGTTGCCGCCCCCGACCGGAGGCACGGAGTCGGTCGTGTACGGGGCAGCCCACGGGTTCTGCATCATGTCCTTCGTGAACTGCGGGGCCACGATGTTCGGGTCGGCAGCCAGCGTCAGCTTGTCGGACACGTAGGCCCCACCGATGTACGGCGGCACCGTGCCGAGCGCCTTCTTGCGCAGGCTCTTCGCCATGTCCAGCCACTGTTCGGCCATCTTCGTGTAGGTGACCATCATCACGCGACCCAGCCGCACATCGGCCTTGCGCAGGAACAACTTGGAGATCATCTCGCAGCAGCGGGCGCAGCCGCCCCAGAAGTTCGACTCGACCAGGAGCGCCTGGTTAATCTCCTCGTCCTGCAGGAGCTGGTTGTTAATGTCGGTGTCACCGATCTCCAGACGAACCTGATCTTTCTCGTTCGTCGCCAGATCAGTAAGGCTGTACGTCCAAGTCACCTAAGTCTCACCAACCCCAATTCTGCAAGAAGGTACGCAACGTCCCTGGCGAGAGTATCGCTCTGCAACGACAGCAATGGCGTCTTCGACGGAGCCTTCACATACATGCTCATGTCGGGTGCTGAACCACGCGCACCAGCAGGCCCAGGCGCACCAGTCTCACCCTGGATACCACGCGGCCCCTGGGGGCCAGCCTCACCCTCACGACCCTGCGGCCCCTGCGGACCCATCCTTCCCTCCGGGCCGGGAGGCCCCTGGTCGCCGCGCAAACCACGGGCCAGCACCGGGATCGCATACGGGCTGATCTTTCCGTTCTCGTCCAGGCCCGCGTAGCCACCAGGCTCGTCACGTTGAGCAACCAGCTGGTAGGTGCCCTCCAGGTTCGGCAGATGCGACTCGTCCAGGGGCGGGATGGTGCGCTTGTCGATCAGACCGCTGCCGTCAACCTCTCTGCGCAGAGGCGGATCGATCCAGACAGCCTCATCCTTGTCGTTGATCGCCAAGATTTGCCCAGCATGCCCGTGCGAGGGCAGGCCGCTGACGTAGATGTTCGTGATCGGCTGTTGATGACCGTTGCCGGTCTCCTCATCTCCTCCGGTGTTGTGGGGGTACAACCTCTGCTCAGGACCTCTACCCATGACTCTCCTTCGCTAGTGAAGTGTTTCTGTACCAGCCGTCGTCCCAGAGGGACTCAAGCCGGGTGAACCAATCAACGTACTTCGGGGCGACAGCTTCTAGCGAATATTGGAGCAGAGCAGCCTGCTGAATGGCATATGAGTCCACCTTCCCGCAGCTCTCCACAATCTCCACAGCCCGCTCCAAGGTGCGGAAGCGGAACGACGGCCTGACAGTTTCCGTGAACGCCCCAAAGTCAGTCGTTACTGCAGGAGTTCCACACAGTTGGGCTTCGATAGCGACAGCACCGAACGGCTCGATGTAGGCGGTCGGCACCAGCACCGCATGCGCCTGACTCATCAGAATGTTGCGGGCCTCGGCTCCAACCGGGCCGACATATTCAATGTCTCCCTCCAACACCATTCCGTCGTCGCAGACCACCTTGCCCGGTTCGGACGACTCCACCCCCGGCCCCGCCAGGTACAGCTTGCGGCCGGTCGCGTTGGCGATCTCCACCGCCGTCCTGACACCCTTCCGTTCGATCATCCGGCCGACGTAGAGCAGATAGTCGGCACGTTCTGGCGCGATCTGGAAATCGCCGGGACGGAAGAAGTTCGGGATCACCGCGTCGAAGTGACGGCCGTCGCATTTCATCTGCCCGTACAGGTAGTGCATCCAGGCATACGACTCAAAGCAGACATACGCAGTGAAGATCCCCTCGTACCCGGCAGCCCACTCGCAACAGATCACGTCCGACAGGGCCTGCGGAACCAGCCGTTGCGCGTTGCCCCCGGTGATCAACACCAGGTCACCGGGCATCTTCCTCTTTGTGATCTCCTGTACCGCCCTGCCGTTGAAGATCAGCCAGGGCAGATCGGTCTCACTCCATGTCGCCACCCCCGGCAGCTTGTTCGGATCCGACTCGCCATACCACTGCTTCTGCTCCGCATCCGATACCAGACTGATGTGCTCGATGCAGGGCGCGTCGTTGTGGTCGCCTGAGTAGACGAAGATTTCGTAGTCGTCCTGCATCATCTCGCAGAACTTCACGATCTTCGCCGTGAACGCACACACCGTTGTTTCCCGCGTGGTCTGCGTGTGAGGCAGACCAACCAAGTGAAGCCTCATCCGTTCTCCTTTACGCGTATTCGTATCCGCCGAGAATGATGTTGACGGCGGTGTTCGCGGAGGCGAACGCCTGGATCGTATGGGAAGTAGAACCTGTCGCGATCACCCACCAGCCGTTCCACAGCTGAGGAACGTTCGCCGTCAGAGCGAACGCGTCGATGATTCGGGTGGCGGCGGCGTCAGCTCCGAAGCTGATCGTCACCGTCTTCCCCGACGAGTTAGCTTGCGCCCAGATCGTTCGCACGATCGTCGTGGTAGCGCCAGGTTGCGTGTACACATCAGCGGCAGCGTTGGTGAGCTGCGTGATGGCCACGAGAGTCTTTGGTGTGTAAACGGCCATCTCAATCCTTTCCTATTAAGTAATCCCGCACCAACCGATTGCCGATGCGCCGCCGGAGCTGGAATACGGAGTTGCAGCCGTACCCGTAAGCGATGACGACCCGGAGTTGCTCTGACCGAGCGTCGCTGTGCCAATCGAAATCGCGACACCGCCGATGCCCGCCTTCGTCGCCAACGTAATCACCGTCGTCGCCTTCATCATGATGCAGCCGAACAGGAATCCGAGGCTGGCAGACGAAGTGAAGACCTTCCTACTCGACGCGAGCTGCACCGTCGGGAACGGGGCCGACAGAGAGTCGGTGGCGGAACCGCCAGAAACGTAGGTGATCGTCGAGGCACCAACGGAGGCGATGGTGAAGGTGCCGTTGTAGGCGGCGATGTTCGCGTTTGAGACGGTGATCGAGTCGCCCGCCACGAACATCGTCCCGATCGCCTGGCTCATCGTCGGAATCGTCAGCGTCACCGTCGTCGTGCCGGAGCGAGAACCAGCCGTCGTTGGTGCTGAGTCGAGCGCGAGTGTTTTCGCGGTGTTCGCCGCCCATGCTGTCGTGAGCTGGTCGGTGCTCTGACGGATCAGCACACCGTTCACGTCGTAGAGCGCGAACCACCAGTTCGTCGGTGTAACTGCCGCCGTCGTCATCGAGAAGAACGTCATGTTCGTGCATACGGTCGAAGCAGGCACCGGAATAGCGAACGACTGGGCGCGCCCTGTGGAGAGCACGTTCGTGTTCGTGATCGCATCAATTCGGAAGTAGTTCTGCGCCAGAACGTTGGAGACCGGCGAGAACAGAAGCAGCGGGTCAGAAAGCGACGGCCCGGTCGCACCAGTCGGGCCCGTGGCCCCTGTAGGCCCAGTCGCACCGGTCGGCCCGGTGGCTCCCGTTGGCCCGGTCGCACCAGCAGGGCCAGTAGCACCCGTCGGTCCTGTCTGCCCGGTCAGACCTGTTGCGCCGGATGGCCCCTGCTGCCCCTCCAGTCCGTCCAATCCTTGCGGCCCAGATGGGCCGGTGGGACCGGTGGCCCCGGTCGGGCCTGTCGCTCCGGTCAGCCCGGTCGTTCCAGTCGGTCCCGTAGCACCCGTCGCGCCAGCAGAGCCGGTCGGACCTGTAGCCCCGGCAGGGCCCGTTGCACCCGTCGGGCCGGTAGCGCCAGTCAGCCCCGTCGGGCCCGTTGCACCAGGCTGCCCCTCAAGACCATCGAGCCCCTGAGGGCCGGTAGCACCAGTCGGGCCGGTCGCCCCCGTTGGGCCAGTGGCTCCGACAGGCCCAGTCGCTCCGGCAGGACCGGTAGCGCCAGTGGAACCAGTCGCACCGGCAGGGCCGGTCGCACCGGTTGCCCCGGCGGGTCCTGTTGGCCCGGTCGGGCCAACGGCCTGTGACCAATCTGTATCAGCGGCGCCTGTCTTCAACCACAGCTGCCCAGTTCCGGCCCCGTCGTTGAGCATGTAGATCGACCCTGGGGTCGCGACCGTCCCGACTGGCTTGCCGATCGTCTGCTCATCCGACTCATAGGTGCCGCCCACCAGACCACTGTTGTCGATCACCAGCAGACTGTTGATCGTCGTGTCGGCTAGGGCACCTGTGAACGTGATCGGGTTCAGTTCGGACGGCAGCGGGCCGCCCGTCACAGAGATGTTCCCAGCACCGATCGGGCTGAGAGCTTCCAACGCTGTCTGAACGTCGGCGGCCGAAGCGTTCCAGGCGATCGGATCAGTGATGTTTCCCGATTCGATCGGGAACTCGATCGTGAACGTGCCGCCGCTGGGTGTCCCCGACTCAACGAAAATCCCCTGAACCTCAGAAACAGCCGGGTCGGTTGCCGGATCAACGGGACCAACAAGAATGTCCGCCTCGACGCTGTTCGTCAGTATCCGGAACATCCCCAACAACGGGGTCACCAGCTGAGCACCTTCGGAGCCACCTACGAGAAACTGGCTTGAGCGATCGTTCGGATCGTTGAGCACAACGCTGAAATCTGAGGGGCCAAGGGTCGAATGACCGAAACGCCGACCATCAGCTGTTTGGGCAGAAAGCTGAACCGCGCTTGTAGTAACACCGACCTGCGCGGTCGCGATCCCGTTGTCGTGATGCGCCAACCCGACCGGCAGCCAGCCGTCGTCCGTGGTATTCCTCACCCATAGCTGGTAGGCGGCAGCAACCCCCTCAAACGGGATCGGGTCGCTTGTGTCGATCCACACCGCGCCCGTGCCGACAACACCAGGATCGGTGTCCTGAACGAACGCCTCCGGGCCAGCAGGCCCTGTCGGGCCAGTCGGTCCAGTGGGGCCGGTAGGCCCGGTCGAGCCGCCACCACCACCATGTGTGTCTACATAGTGTTTGGTCGCAACGTCCTGCGGATCCGTCGGATCAAGGACGTTCTTGAACTGGTGCAAAGAGCCTTCCAGGGTGCCGTCGGCCAGGATCGCCAACGACACAACACCGTTGAGCGAGAAAATCTCAACGGTGCCGTCGTCAGCAATGCGGTAGCCAAACTGCTGGTCTGGATACCACCAGCGCGGCTTACCAGTCACGGATTAACTCCCGGAAGCGAGAAAGGAAACTGTCGAGCCGGTCGAAGCAACGATCCCGTAGATCGCCTCGTCGATGTGCAGCTGAATCTTCAACGTCGTCGAGGTCGCCAACGGATAGCCGGTCGAAGTCGTCACACCCTGCGGCCCCAAATACACGATCGCTCCGGAGCTGTTCGACAGAGCAACGTCACGGTTCGACAGCAGATAGCCTCCCTGCTCCTGCCCGTAGTTGGCGTTGGGGGCAGCCACGATCAGCGTGCCCCCCGCAGCCGAAGTGACAGCAACCTGCCCGGCAGTAGTCGCCAACTTAAACCTTGCCCACCCAGGTCGCGGCCCCAGCAGCGCCAGCGACGGTGCACTGATACAGCCAGGTGTTCGCACCCGAAAAGTCGGTGCGGAAGTAGGCGTCACCGACGTTGCCGCCGATGGCAGGCACACCAGCCCCGGAGTTCACAACGATGCCGACAGCACCCTGGTTCGTTGCAAGCTGAACCGGTGATCCGAAAACATTCACAGCACCCGAGTTCGTGTTCTGAGCTGTGTCGAGGCCCAGGAACTGATTCGGGTATTCCTCAGCGAAACCGCTCATTTCATTCTCCTAGTTCTTTTTGGGCCTGCTCTGCCAAAGCCTTCGTGCGGATCCGCTCCCCGTTGGAAAGCAGATACCAACCAGCACCAACATGAACTGGGTACTCAACTACTTCATCAACCTCTGCTGCCTGTTGAACCTCCTGCAGGGAAGCGACATTAACCGCCAGCCGCTCGATCCTGCCCATCTCCATCAAATTATGTGCAGCTGCTCCCCATTCACCAGCAGGGACGATATCGCCGGGTTCGTAATGCACAACCTGACCGGAGCCAATCGGATGCTCAACATCGAGCGGCCAAATGGCAATGAACGAATACTGAATCTCCAACCTGTCCAAGTTCCTTTCCCGCTGTGATTGCGAAAGCATTTGGCGTTCCTCCTGGTCTAGTGGGGGCGGTTGCCCGCCCCCACCTTACCCCCCGCTACCAGCTTACGCAGACACCGCGTTATGGAAATACGCGCCCAGGTCAGCGCCGACGATCTTCACGGCGAAGGCAAGCTCAGCCTCAGTCCGGACGGTGCCGATCCCAAGCCACGGCATCGGGATCTGCGAGATCCTTGAGCCGAACGACCCGGAGCCGAGCAAACCAACCCAGGTGAAGATGTAGCCAGCCGACGGAACCATGATTCCCGGCTGCGGCTCCGCATAGAGCAGCAGACAGTCCTTCGTCGGAGTGATGAACTGGAAGTTGTCAGCCGCACCCTGGTTCGCCGTGTTCTGAATGGCAGCGCCGACCATCACCTGGAAATTGTCCACTCCAGGCGGGGCGATCAGCGAAGCCAGCAGGTCGGTCGTAACCACACCGCGCTGGGTGTACTTGATGCGCTGAACGATCTCGTCGTGGTTCTTGAGAACTTCCCACACACGCGGGCCGAGAATGAACTTGTTCGGGAACTTCGCCGTGGTCTGCTTGATCGCCCAAATCTGGGCCTCAATGTCTTCCAGCGGCGTGGAGTTCGCGAGGTTCCACTGGGGCGACGGCGTAATGTCGCCACCCGTCGAGGAACCCGTCCACGTCGAGGTAGCCATGACGGTGTTCTGAACAAGGATCTCCCGCTTCAGCATGATCCGCTGCGTGATGAACAGGGTTGCGTCCCTGTCCGCATTCAGCGGGTCATCCGAGTTGGCCCTGATCTGGGGGTCAACGTCAACGCTGAACGCATACACCGGCGCGTAATACGTCGGGGTGTTGTCCAGCGAATAGCCACCGCCAGCCGACTCGGTGCCCGGAGCACGCTCCGTTGCCTCGTCGCGGAACCAGTCGCCCTTCGTGTAGATGAAGTAACGATCGGACTGCTTCTGAACCGGCACCACCGGGAAAATCTTGTCCGCGATGTAGTCGGTCGAGTCCTGCATGTACGCCTGGCTGATGTTGGTCAGCGGGCGGTTTACGTGTACAGCACTAAGGGTAGGTTCTGCCATTTATCTCAGCTCCTTTCCCTTAGTCGCCTGTTGCGGCCAACCCGGACGGGTTGAACAGGATTGCGGTGTCAGAACCAGCAGCGCCTGCCTGAAGAGCTACCCCAAGCACCTGGCTCCCTGAAACGGTGTACGGCGTGCCCGTGAAGACCGTCGCGCCCGTGTACTTCACTGCCTTGCCCGAAGCGTCGGAGGTCACCAGGTCACCGGCGTTGAACGTGCCGCCAGCCTGGATCTTCGTCGGGCCGAGCATCCGAACCTGGGAAGCAACCGGGGCAGACGAGCTGCCGACCGGAGCGTCCTGCATGACACCGATCGCCCGCTGCCCCGCAGTCGAGACCGTTACCAGGTAGCCCGTGGAGGCCAGCTGGACGAACTTGAACTGGTTGCCCGTCTGATCGGTGTTAGCCAGGAGAGTGAAGTCCTGGCCGGTGTTGGTTCCGTAAGCAGGACCAGCCATTACGGAGTCCTCCCAATCCCAGTCTCAGCCAGGTACTTGCTGTACAGCTCCGGGTTCGCCCGAAGTGCACGATCAAACGCCTGATCCTTGGACAGTGGCTTGTCCGACTTCTCCACCATCTCGTCGGCCTTCGCAACCAGCTGCGAGTAGGCGTCCGAGCGATCCGTGCCATCGGACATGGCGCGGCTGCCGTGCTCCGTGAAGAGGTCACCCTTCGCGATCCGCGTCTCGGCGTTGTCGAGGAGCGCCATCAGCTTCTCAACAGACTCCGGGTCGAGCTTCTCGCCAGCCTCTTTCAGGATCGGAGCGAGGTCATCGGCGGGAGCGACGTGCGACAGCGACGCGGCCTTCGCGAGAGCCTCGCGATGCTTCATCGTGTCGTCCGCCTTCTGCAGACGCTCGCGAGCCTCCGCGAGTTCCTTCTCCATCTTGTCGGCCTTCTCGATTTGCTCCGAGAAGAACGAACGGGCCTCCTCGGGGACTCCTGAGTAGTCCCAGCCCCCGTCTTCCTTCTTTACCGGCACCTGGAACTCCACTGTGCCCCCTTCTTGGTCGTCGTTTACATCCAGCTCGTCGTCCGACTTGGAGACCGCCCAGGAATCAGGCAGGCTGCCCGTCGCATTCAGAGCCTTTGCCCTGCGAATGATCCAAGCCTTGGCACGGCCGGGATCCTTCGCACGCCCTACGGCCTGAATCGCGTTCTTCAGGTCCGAAGTGTTTTTGATCGGGAACGAGCCGTCCGGCAACGCCTGACCGCTGTTCGCGGCGGAGCGACGTGCGTCGGCGGAGAAGTCACGCTTCTGCACGTCGTCGGCGTCGGCGTCATCCTCGCTGTCGTTACCGTCAGCCTTCGTCGCGTCCATGCATGCAGCACAGTCGCAACCCTCGGGATGGTCGGCGGCGACCTTCTCGCCAGCGTCGCCTGTGCCGATCAGCTCACCGTCAGTTCCTGATCCATCCTTGTCCGCTCCGCTGCCGGAACCGTCCATCGCCGCACCGCCCGCTGAACCGGAGAGCAGACCAAGCCCGGAAACACTCGTCGTGTTCAACGTCGGGTTAACCCGGCCGTACAGCTCTGTGCCGAGCTTCTCGACCAGCTCCGGGGAAAACTCAATCTCGACGCCCTTCAGCAAACGGACAGCGGCAACGACAGCCTTCTCGACAGTCTCGTCGTTCACCCCGTCTTTGCGGATCGCATCCAGGAGGGACCCTTCGCGCTCCCACGGGATTTCCAGAATGTCCGAAAGCTCAGTATCCAATTTTCCTCGCTCTCCCTTCAGCAGCAAAAAGCGACGCCGGTTCGCGGCGCGCTCAACGAGAGAAACCTCGTCCCCATCAACGTCAGTAAGTAGCTTCATTCGGGCTATCTATCGACAGCCGAAGAAAGAACGTTCTTAAGCCCTACCCGCCAGAACCAGGAACGTTGAATTGCGAGTTGATCGAGGCAGCCCAATCCTCCGGCTCCAAATGACCCATGAAGTCGGAAGGGACAGGAACGTTGTAGGACTGACGGATGCCGGAGCCGCCGATCGACAGGCCGGTGTATTTGCCCGCCATCACGTCACTCCAGATTTGCTTGTCCTCGACATGCAACACCAAAACCCAGGTGCCCTTCTTGATCATCTCCTTGCCGTCATAGGTGAAGTCCACCGGGGCGATGAACGACTCGACCGGCACCACCGACGGCTTGTTCTTGAAGAAACCAGGCTTGCGATGCTGCAGCTTCGACACCGACGACTTGCCACGGACAGCCTTCTTCAAATAGTTGTGCGCAGCTTTTTCCACTTGATTTGGCAGCATGTAGTCGTCCTGGGAGTCGAGCGTGTTCGGTTCAAGCACGACCCCGTATACGAGCTGCTTAACCTGGTCGGCCTTGCTGACGCGCAGTTTCTTTGTGCGGCCCATATAGCCAACTGAAATGTCCTTTAAAGGTCGGTTGACGTGGACTGAACTCAACGTCGGTCCGACAGGAAGATCGCCGCCGCTCGCGGCAGCACCCATCGACTCCAACGTCTGCTCGCTCGGCAGCAGATCACCAGCACCAGAATCACCAGCGGCGGAAGGAAGGTCGCCAGCAGGCCCAGGGGCGGTGTCTTTCACGACAGCGCCACCAGCCAAAGCCTGCAGCTCCTTCCAGGAATGGGCGGTGTCGGTGTAATGCGACACCACGTTCGGGTTCAGCCAGGCCAGGTCGCCGGAACCGTCGGTGGCGAAGTCGTTCGCGGCGATCGTGAGGATGTCGCCCTTCTTCGCCCGATGCTTCGTCGGGTTCGTCTTGCCGACATAGTGGCCGTCACGGGTTTCCATCCGGTAGATCAGCTGTCCCTGCGGCGCGTGATGCATCCCGTGAACACGCAGGTTCAAAGTGGCGGGCTTCGCCTGACCTTTGAACAGTTCAATCAGTTGGCCGTCGATGACCGGCCGTGGCCGCACCCGGTCGAGCGGGATCACGACTTTCCGTTCTCGCCGCCAGAACCAGACGGCGCAGAGTCGTCCGCCCCGAAGCCACCGCCGCCCGTCATCGGCTTCGCGGTGAAGTCCCAGCCGGGAGATGCAGCCGGGATACCGGCCTGGTCGTTCATCCAAGGCAGCGCCGTAGACCAGTCGATCGGAGCGCCAACCTTCGCAATTCTATTGATGTAGTTACCCAACGTATCGAGGTCGATTGTCTCGACGGAGCCGTGGCACAGCTTCGGCATCGGATCCTTGAAGCCGTTCAGCTGCCACAGCGTCGGGATCATCTGGGTGTTGATCACCGACGAGATAATGTCGAGGTAGCCGCCCAGCGACGCCGAGAACATATCCTTCTTCGTCACCGACAGCGCATACGAGCCAACCTTGTCCTGGCCCATCATCACCAGGTCGGCCAGCACCGAAGTTGCGATCCGCGTCTCGTAACGGGAGATGATCTCCGTCGTGTGGAACTGGCGCGAGCCGCCCGACGAGAGCAGCTCCAGCGTCCAGCCGAACGGCAGCACCACACCCTCCTGCTCGTCCCGACGGACCGACGACACCGTGATCTTCGCCTGCTGAAACATCTGCGCCATCGTCGGGTCTGCAGCATCCCAAATGTCCACACCCTCGGGCGGGGTCAGCACCGGCAGACCGGCCAGGTCGCGCTCAACACCGATCGCCTCGATCTGCTGGATGTTCTTCACGAACCACCAGGAGCGGTAGGCGTTGCGGAGGATGCTCCGCCCTTCCGGGTTGTCCTTGAAAATGCTGGTGCGGAAATGCAACGCCTTCTCCCGTGGGATGAAGCGCAACAGGTAGTCCGGAGGCGGATTCTGGATCATCCCCATGATGTCGCCCACATCGTCAAAGACCCACTTCCACAGCGAGTCCTGGGCGCGCAACGGAATCTTCGCAATCCCGATCTGGCCGTCGTTGAACATCGACGACAGCGACGGCGAGCTGCTGTAGCCCGACCGGATCTTGAAACACATCTCGTGGTAGCCGTACCCGTAAACCAGGAACGAGAGGATCTCTCCCAACGTGTCCTCCCAGGAGAACTGCATGTCGTCCAGCACACCCTGCATCCAGACGGCACCACGGCTGTCCTTCTCCTCAAACCACCAGGAAACCCGGCGCATCAAAGACTGGATCGCGTAGACGATCGCGCCGATGATCGGGTCCTGATCCGACATTTCGCGGAACACCTGCGCCGCCTGTCGGCCCTGCTGCAGCTGGTTAAGCCATTCCTCAAAGACGAAGCCGCCCCAGTGACGCAGACCGGAGCGGCCGTACTCCTCAAAAATGTCAGCGCCGCCGCCGAGCCAATACTTCGCCTGCGGGGTGGCAGCCTTTCCTAGTGAAACGATCTCGCGAGGGCCGAAGTCGCCGCCCCAGCGATAGTCCTCTTTCTCAATCTCGTTCAGCATCTGCGTCGGTAGTATCGCCGCTCGGACGGATTGAGGTAATCACACGGACAGAATTGCCGCGCTTGTCGATCAAATAGACACGCACCTGATCCTCTGTCCAGCAGAACCGCAACGTCCGATCGATCTCGTTGTTGTTGCGTTTCCCGCGAACCCTGCGCCCGCGAGACCACTTCGGTTCCTTCGTCGAGTATCGGTGCGAGTCCAACGCCTCAGCAACCTCATGAGCAATTAACTGACGCAGCTGCTCCCTGGGTATTTTCGACGGGAAACGAGCGCGGAATTGCTCGATCGCGTGATAGCGAACCTCGATAAGCCGCGCCACACGGCGGAGATTACATTTGGTGGTGGCGTCGCATTTCGGCCTTGATCAGATGCTGCTTGCCCATCGCGTCCGTCAGCATCCCGTCCGGCCGGGTGCGGTAATGGAACAACACCTCATCCAAACCCTTGTACCTGGCACCCCTGCTCATCAGGTCGATAGCCAAGTCGTAATCCTCAAAGCCGTCGGTCATGCGGCCGTTGTAGCCGCCAACCGACTTGAGCAACTCGGTACGGAACAGGGAGCAGTAGTAGGTGCGGTTGAAGTCCCACATCACATCGACGGTGACCTGATCGAGCGGCCGGTCGTATCCTGGCATGTATGTGCCATTCCTGGTCGGGCCGTGCTCCTGGAGGCCAGGGACAACAACGTCGGCGTCCCTGAGCAGCGGATACATCTTCTCGATGTAGCAGGGGTCGATCCAGTCGTCGGCGTCGAGCGGCAGGAAGGCGTCGCTCCGGGTGAGCATCAGCCCGGTGTTTCTGGCTGACGGCAGGCCACGGTTCGTCACCCGCACATAGCGGGCGTGGTAGTTGGAGCAATGCTCCTCAGTCTTCGCGGCATGCAGCGGCGTTGAGCCGTCATCGACCACGATGATCTCGACCGGCTGCACCGTCTGCTGTGTGCAGGACAGCAACGCCTCCGCCAGGAAATGAGACTGCTCGTAGCAGGGAATCACGATCGTGACTCCCTCCGGCTGCAAAGCGTCGCGTTCCAAGATCACCTGGTAAGTCTCCCTCATTCCGAGAGCCGATGCGATGCTCATAGCTGTTTGATCATGTCGCGCAGCATTTTGTCCCTGTCCAGCGGCTTCGGAACGTCCATCCAGTTGGAGGCGTTCGTGAAGTGCAGCCAGCCGTCGAAGAACTCGTAGCCGTGCGACTGCAGCCCGTAGCCGTCCTCCGGGCGGATCACCCCGTAGCCATGCTCCGGCCGGAAGGCCCGTGCCCAATCGTCGTCGGTGAACAAACTGTGCAGCATCGAGCCGCAGTCTCCGTCGTCGCGTTTCCGCTCACCCCTGATCCCGTTGAAGTTCGGGATCCGCTCACCCAGCCAACGCTGGTCGAAAGCGGCAAACCCAGGCCACAGATACTTCTTCTGCGACGGCGGGTGCGTCTGCCCGATCCCGTAGAACCCGGCAGAGCCGATCTTGTCGATCAGCGTCACCGGGCGGCGCGGGAACACGTCATGGTCTAAGGTGATCCAGTAACGGGCATCACTTTCGCGTGCCAACCTCGCGGCGTGGTTCAGTGCGTCGTTGTGCAAAGACGAGCCGCCGGGGGTGCGCATGTAGCCGACACCCAGCTGCAGACAGGTGTTCTCCATCCCCTTCGGATGGATCTGGGTGTTGTCGATCACGCAGATCCCCCGGATCTCCGGGCAGAACTTGTCGATCAGCCTCTTCTGCTCCCAGAGCAGATCGGGACGGCCGAAGCCGACCACGTAGGCATCGACGGTCTCAGAAGCCCAGCGCTGAGAAGTCATTCTCGTAGACCATTTTCATCCAGTCGTCCTCCAAATCCCAGTAGCGGTCGAACCTTTTCGGGATCGCAGCATGCAGCAGCGTCTTGGAAAGTTCAAGGTCGCGCTCGGTGCCGATCCCGTACTGGAAACACCAGGACAGCATGAACGAGACGTTGCAGAGATCGTCGTGGTCGTTCCTCTTAGCCATGCACAGGTTGTTGAACGCATGCTCCGGGCTGACCTGGAAGTCCTCCCAGAAGTCCCGGACCCATGACTTCCCCCAGGAGCCAAGCTGACTCTTGTTCGGGATCAGCAGCCGGTTCTCCACAGTCGGGTTGTAAACGTCGAGATACCAGTCGCAGTGCTTCGCGTCATAGGGGGGACCGACACGGACAGGGTTCATCTTCAGACGGTCGAACGACCGACGGCGTGAAAAGAGATGGAAGGTCGTGTCGGTTTGGCATTTGTTGTAGTGAACACGGCCGATTTGCTCCATGTCCCGCTTGTACTGCATCCAGGTCTCGCAGGCCAACACGCGGGAGCGGAGCGGGTAGTAGGCGGGAATGTCGTTCGTCCGCAGGTGCGGCCCGACAGCGGTGTGGAGGAGGCTGGACAGGTCGCAGTAGATGCTCAGCGACAGCGGGTCGCTGCCCTGGAAAGACACGTCAGCTTCTGACACGGCAAACCAGTCACCGCCGTCCTTGTGGTACTGGTCTTCGATCGCCGTGTTGAAGTTTCCGGTGATCTCATCCATCGAACTGCAGGCAGGCAGGTGGTAGACCTTCTTGACGTGCTTGCCATCGAGCATGTGCAGCAAGGCGAGGCAGCCAGGATGGTCGGTGCCGTTGTCCACGATCACCAGCTCATACGGCTCCGACTGCGCCTTGTACGAGTTAATCGTCTTCATCAACGTGCCGACCCGGTTGAAGGTGCCGATGAAAACAGTGATCACGTCATCGACCCAATCGGTAAAGCATCATGCCGAGGGCTAGGCCGAGCGCCAGGCCGAAAAAGAATGCGCTTAGGGCAGGGATCTCTCCAACGATCATTTCTGCTCCAGCAGCACGGCCAGCTGCAGCGGCTTCTCGCCCCCACCGGAGTGCGTCCAGCCGTTCGTCTGGAACGTGAGCGACCCGAGCAGCTGGTAGTCGCTGAAGCTGCCCCGCGTGAACGAGACGGCGTGACCGGCCCCACCCTCCATGTCGTAGGCGTCCAGGCTGCGCTGCCGGTAAGGGACGATCAGCAGCACCCTCGGGGCCAGGTCGAACATCTTGTCCAACATCACCCGGTAGTCCTTGAAGTGTTCCAACACATTTGAGCTGATCGCCAGGTCGAACCTGGTCGTCAGGCTGTCGTTGAGAATGTCGAACTTGCGGTAGAAGCAGAGCGGGTGCAGCCGGGTTGCTTCTTTCACCGCAGCCCTGGAGAAATCCGTGGGGTAAAGGACGGTCGGCTTGTAGTAGGTGTTGATCAGGTCGGACAGCTCACCGGTGCCGCAGCCGATCTCGATGATCGTCGGCCCAGACAGCGCCTGGTTAATCAGACTATGCTCGCGGGCGGCAATGAGGAAATCCCTGGAAATGCGGTAGTTCTGCTCCGAGTGATGCTTGATCCCGTCCGGGTCGGAGAAACGCATCTGCCAGTAATCGTCGGCAAGGCTCACCGCCCCACCCGCTGTTCAGCCGTCTTGTCCAGGGCGACCAGCTTCCGCTTGTACTCGACCGGCCAGAACGTCTTGTAGTACGAGTCGTTATCTGGATAACAGTAGGACGGGGTGAGAACTACTTCGGGCTTGACCAGCAGCAAAGTGTGGTTGAGAGCACTTTCGTCGTGCCAGACCGGAGTCACTCCGGAGGCCCGGTCAAGGTTGATCTTGTCAGAGACGATCTCGGCCAGGTCGAACATCGCCTCTGCTGTTCCACCGACGAAACCTCCGCAGTAGTAGGTGCCGCCACGATGTGGCGCGACATAGCTGAATGATTCCGGGCGTCGCTCGTAGGGGAGTCGCTCCTTTACCTCTCCGACGTAGCCGGGATGCTGAGTTGCGGTGATCCCGTCGTTGGGCAGGATCTCGTCCCACACATCTGCGACGAACAGCATGTCGGCGTCAGACATGAACACGTAGTCAGACTCTGGGAAGCCGAGAAACAGATGATGCCAACGCAGCATTGTTGCCTCCGGCCAACCAGGTGTCCCTGACAGCATCAGGAGTTCCACCTCGTCGGTGGGGTGGAAGAACTGCTCGGCTGAGTCGAACAGATCATCAGCGAACTTCTCGTAAATCTCCCCGGTCACAACGGTGACCAATGTGGTTTTCATCGCAGCTCCTGAAACGCACGGTCGATGTTTTCCAGGTTCTGCCGGTACGTGTAACGGGCTGCGATCTTCTGCTGCTCACGCACCAGCTCGGAAAAGTCCTTCTGCCGCAGCTTCAGCACGTTCTCCAGCAGCTCCTTCGTGCCGTTGCCAGCCACCGTCGCACCGCTGAACAGTTTGTTCACCGCATGCACGTTCGTGAACATCAGCTGGCCGTAGGAGGCGTTCTTGAAGCAACGGCAGGGCAGGTAGCCATGCCCGACCTGCCAGCCGCCAGCGATCGCCGGGGCCAGCCTCGCCTGCCGGATCAGCCGCACGTTGTCCTCGTCGGAGATGTGGGTGTAGTGAACGAACTTGAAGCCCAGCCCCTCCAGCCGGTTGCGCAGCTCGGAGATCACCATTTCGTTGCCCAGCTCGCCCATCGAGGAACGCTCAGACCAGATCGCCCCGACGAAAACAGCCTCGTTGCTGGTGGTGTTGAAGACCGGCTCCATGAACTCCTCGGCCAGCAGGTTCGTCCCCCAGGGGAAGAAAACGATCCGGCCGTCCTTGTCGAACGAGCGGCACTCATCCCATTTCTCGCCGGTCGCCGCGTCCGTCCAGACCTGCATACGGAGGATGTCCTCCGGTGGGGCGTGCTGACAGACGACGTGGGAGGCGTCGAAGTTGTGCAGCACATAGCGGGTGCCCTCAACGTAGTCGAGGTATTCGCTGTCGATGTCGATCGCGATGCAGGTAACGCCGGGTCCCAGTAAATCGTTTCGGGCCTCGATGTCGTTCACCCACACCGACTGAATCCCCATCTTCCGGGCTGTCTCGTGGTAGTGGCGATGGATGTGCCGGTGCGACGACAGATCCTTGTGCCCGCCCCAAACGACGAGCTTCTCGATCACAGCCTGCCCGCCCTGCGCAAAGCCTCGGCCTCATGCGGAGCCACGTTTGAAACAGACGGCCAGTCCACCATCGTCTCCGCCTCGGCTGCCGCATCGACAGGCTCCGGCTCGGGAGCTGGCTCCTCGGTGATCGTGTCCAGCAGACGGTTTCCCACACGGGACAGATCAACAACTGTGGAACCCTTCACGTAGATATGGAGCAGAACCTCGTTGTGCAGCGTCTCCCAGAACCACACCTCAACCTTGTCGTTCAGCTCAAGCACACGTTCGATCTCAGACTTCGACCACCAGTTCTGCCACAGCCCGTCGATCTCCCTGGTCAGGTAGGTCTCCTTGCCTGGGCGCATGAAGAACACCACCACCGCCTCAAAGCGGGCCACCCGGATCATTTCGTTCAGGGCAGGTTGGATCTTCGGCAGATGCTCCAGAATGTGGCGGGCATACACCAGGTCGCGGCTTGAGTCCTGGAACGGCAGCTTCTCGATCGTCCCCTCGACCAAAGGCATCTTGCCTTTGCCGTAGGTGTGGGCGATCTTGTCTGACGCATCTCTGAGGGCCTTCGACGGCTCGACCCCGATGTAGTCAACCGGGTAGCTGATGTTCTGCATGCCGATCCAGTCGATGCCCAACCCGGCCCCGCAGTCGGTCACGGTCTTGTATTCGCACTCAGCGATCCGCTGCCGGATGCGGAGCCGGGAGGGTGCGTCCGGTCCACCAAGCCAGGTTTCTAGCTGATCAAGCCCACCGGCCTGCGCGAACGCATCCCACCACGTCTTAATCTCATCTTGTTCCATGAGTGCCTTTCAGTAGTTGAAGACAAGCTGCCGCTCACAATGGGCAGCGTCGATGTTGCTCAGATCCATCCCGCCCAACGACAGCCGCTTCCCGTTCAGGAACTCACGGTTCAGATCGTAGGCCGCGAACGGGTACGTCTCGCCGTGACGGTTGCGATGGGTGGTGTTCACGATGTTCGCAGGAATGTTGACCAGACAGCTCTCCTGGTAGATGCCCGTCAGTTTCTGACGTGCGCTCTTCGTTGCTTTCACAAGCACGTCTTCCAGCTCGTTCGGGTTGGAGAACTCCTTGCCCCAAAGCAGCTCCTGCAGATCGTCGCGCCGCCACACGTTCCCGTCCAGGGACGCCGGGTAGCCGAAGTCCCACTGGCCGCTCCGCCAGATGTACTTGAGCATGTCGCCGCTGACTTCCGTCCCGGAGGGCGTCATCTGCTCGCAGCGCATCGGGTAGCAGTAGGTGGTGTTGCCGCCCAACCTGAGCGAAACGGTCAGCAGATCAGGGTCGGCATCGAGGGCCTCCTGCGGGTAGGGGACGTAACGGAACGGCCGGTAGAACAGGTCGTCGTCGGTCAGGAACGCGACATGCGACCAGTGGCTGTCCAGGATCTGCTTGGTGTCGTTGAAGAAACCCTGCTGGGGGATCATCAGCGTCTGCTGGTGCAGCTCAAAGATCAGGTCGTAGCCCTGGTCGAACTCCGAGGCGGTCGCCTTGTAGAGCACAACAACGCTGGCGAACAAACCATTGAAGTTCTTCAGTATCGAATTAAGCAGCAGGTCGAGCTGGGCTGGCCTGTCCTTGCTGAAGATGATCGCTCTCAATGCATATGTCCATTCTCGGTCGCATGCTTTTTGCAGGCCTTATGCACAGTCCCCTCGATCGGGACCTGGCCCTGGCGGATGTAGCAGTAGAAGCAGCGGTTATGCCAGAGATGCCAGAGCACAGTTGACCAGCCACCAATCGCGATGAACGACGTGATCCACTGCCAGTAGTTGGCACCTTCGTTGAACCAGTATTGGTGGTTCAACCAGTGCATTCACACCGTTTCCTGCTCGACCCGCTGGATGTCTTCCGGCCACAGCTTGCGCCACACCCGCCCGTCCAACACCTCGTAGACCAGCTGGGGCTGGGAGAACGGCGGGCGTTTGTCGAGCGTCTTCTTCACGTCCCGGTGGTCGGCGGTGATGGTGCCGCCCCCGGCCGCGTCGGTCAGGGTGAAGATCCATTTAAAGTGCAGCATCGGTTTCCTCCGGTCGGATGTGGGCGATTACCTCTGGTGCCCAGGTCGGTTCGCCGTAGATTGCCTTCAGCCCCTTCGCGTAGTCAAGATCGCCGGAGTAGTGCAGGCCGAAGCGGGAGTCGGACTTGCGGGCGAAGATCATCGGGGTGCCCACGTCGCCATGCATGATCGTTTTGTATCGCCAGCAGGTGATGCCGTCGGCGTGGCTTCCCGGCCCGAACTCCATCTTGAAAATCACGAAGTCGTGCTGGATGTACTTCCTTAGTGTTTTGATCGCTCCGGGTGCTGCCACGTCGTCGTCGTCGATCGTCCAGACGTGCGAGGTGTCCACGAAACGGTCGAGCGCCATGTTGCGCAGCGGGTGGCCCCAGTTGCCCTGTTCGGTCTCCCAGGCGTAGGTCCAGACGGGGAGCGGGAACTCGCGGGCCAGCTCCTGGCAGAGGAACTCGACGTGTGGCAGGTCGCCGTCCACCATCACGACCACTTCGTCGTTTCCGCTCAGGTCGGGCAGGAAGGAGCGCAGGCAGCGCTCTAACGTCGGACGGCCGATGGTGGGGACGATGACGGTGATCGCTAGCGGCTCAGCCATGAGACCCTTTCAACCCGGCCGACGTGAGCGAACCGGAATCCCCTGTTGAGGGCGTATCTGATCCGTCTGCGGTTGGCACGACAGTTGCGACACTCTCCGCGATAGCCGCCACCGGAGTTCGTGTCTCTGGTGAAGGCAGAAATGGGCTTTTCTTGCTTGCACTCAGTACAAATTGCCGATGTCACTTGGAACCTCCATCATTGGAGTCGGGTCTGCGTTTGGCAGCAGGTGTTTATGTTCGTTCAGATGCTCCACTGGCGGTAGATGGACGTGCGGTTGTTCGCCGTATTGTCGTGCCAAAAGGTGACGCATCAGAAACACATCGAATTGCCTCCATGAGATTCGGCTGTTCAATACCTCCTCGATTGCTTTCGGGTATTTCCGCATGAACGCGGAGCGGAACCAGGTGCATCCCAACGCTGGCCCGACGTTCGTCAGCCACTCGTAGGGAAAGCAACCATAATCACAATCACAATATAAAACGGCATCTACCACATCTGGTCGAATTACTATGTCTGGTTCAACGATGAAGATGCCGATTGCTTCTTTCCAATACTCGTGGATTGTTTTCACGTATCCGACCGGATCGCTTGTACTGAGTACATGGAAATCTGCGTCACCCCAATGCTGTTCGATCGCCAGGATCGTGTCGTCTTTGATCTGATCCTCGACGTAGCAGCAGACCAGCCTCATAGCGTCAGCGCCGATTGGGGGACGAAGTAGGCTGGTGGTCTTTCCCCGTAGGTTTGAAGCCATTCTGGTCTCTTGGCGTCCCTGCCTTTAATCCAGCCCACAACATCAAACACAGGGATGCGACCTATGACGAGGAAGAAGGCGTCGTCATTGCGATCATCGTCTCTGACGATCAAATCGTAATGAGCTTTGCTCCTTGTCCTGACTTGAACAGCCCCGACATCACCTCCAGTTTTGAAGGTATTGACAGAACCGTTCCAGTAGCGATTGCGGAGCTTGGCTACGGCCATCTCTCCAGCCGCACCCTCGATGTGAATAGTCCAACCGTCTTCGCCGTCGAAGCCGTGGCGATCGGGACGATGCTGCCTCAACGCCTCGATTTGCCGTCTCATACCGACCTGGGCGGCTATTGCCGCCTCTGGCCAATCTAGTTCAACTCTCACTTCACCATCCTTTCGATTGTGAGCGGGCCGATCGGGGCCATCCAGCCTTTGCCGAGCAGCTGGGTGCTTGTCCCCCAGGTGGGGAGTGGGGTGAACTTGGTCAGGATGTAGCGGGAGCGCATCCGGCCCAGGTGTCGCTGGGGGGGCGAGATGCGCAGCTGGATCGATTCTTCCAGGCGGAGCGGCGGCACGATCTTCTTCTCGATCGCGGTCACTTCGGCTTGCAGCTCGCCGCTGATCTCCAGCACGGTCATGGTGCAGACAGTGGGTTTGCCCGCCTCGATCTTCAGGTCGAGCTTCTGCACGTCGGTGAGGGCGACCCCGTTGCTGGCGTACACCTGGGTGCCCGCAGCGGTGCCGTCCGTCTTAATTGTGATTTGGTTCTCCATACCCCGATTCAACAGGAACCGGGGGGCACTTTCAACCTGCTTCAGTCCATTTCGATCCGCCCTGGCCTGCGGTCAGGACGGGCAGCGCGAGTTCGCTGATCTCCTCAACCTGCATCGTTCCTGGTTTGGCGGACTGGTATTTGCGCCACGCTTCGGTGTCTCCGGTGCCGTCCCAGCGGGATCCGTGCAGGGGCAGGTTCATCGGCTGGCTGACGGTCAGGCGCTTCCAGGGCATCCGTTTGACCGCGAGGGCTGCGGCCATTGCCAGGTCGTCGGTCATCCCGTCGGGGACGGTGTAACGGACACCGCGTGGCGTGTAGCTGTACTCAAACGATTCAAGCTCGTCGCGGAGGCTGCCTTTGCCGTCGCTGG
>Ga0265337_1000109_pt1 | contig 41843 bp, 34 predicted proteins | sample 42122metaG_FD_192441 | JGI IMG/M metagenome (GOLD analysis project Ga0265337, IMG submission 192441) | Rhizosphere microbial communities from Carex aquatilis grown in University of Washington, Seatle, WA, United States - 4-21-22 metaG | ecosystem: Host-associated > Plants > Roots > Rhizosphere >... | reverse complement strand
CGAACAGCACGCAGGTGTTGCGGTCCTTCCAGTCGGTGATGGCTGAAAGTTTTTCAGCGCCAATGACCAGCACGGTGTCATGGGTGCGCGACATGATGAACTGCTGGCCGATTTCCAGGCCGTAAATGAAACCGGAGCACGCGGCTTCGAGGTCGAACGCCGCCGCGCGTTTCGCGCCGATTTTCTGCTGGACGAAGCACGCGGTCGCCGGAAACGGCATGTCCGGCGTGATGGTGGCGACGATGATCAAATCAATCTCGCTGGCGGTGACGCCGGCCATTTTCATCGCGCGTTGGGCGGCCTTCGCCGCCATGTCGGAGGTGAATTCATCCTTCGCCGCCATGCGCCGTTCCTTGATGCCGGTGCGTGTGGTGATCCATTCGTCGGAGGTGTCCACCAGTTTTTCCAGGTCGGCGTTGGTCAGGATTTTCTCCGGCACATACGAGCCGACGCCTGTGATGGAACAGGTGCGGCCTTGAAAATTGAACCTGGCGCGCGGATTTTTGAATTTGGGGCTCATGCGGGAACGGCAGTTTCCGCCGCGGCGAGCTTTTCATTCGCGCGGGCGATTTCGGCGGCGATGATTTGGTTGACGTGGTGCTGCACGGCCTCGGCGGTGATGCGCAGCGCGCTGGCGACGGTGCGTTCGCGCGCGGAGGCGTGCGCCTTGAACACCATGCCGTTGAAGCCGAGCAGCGGCGCGCCGCCGTGGACTTCCGGGTCCATCCGGCGGCGGATGGTTTGAAACGCGCCCTTGGCCAGATACGCGCCAATCTGCCTTTTGGGGTTGTGCATCAGCTCGCGTTTCAGCATCGAAAACATCGCGACGGCGAGGCTTTCGGCGGTTTTCAAAACGATGTTGCCCACAAAACCGTCGCACACAACGACATCCACATGGTCCTTGAACAAATCATGTCCCTCGACGTTGCCAATGAAGTTCAAGTCGAGCTGCCGGCAAAGCTTGAAGGCCGCCAGGGTGAGTTCGTTGCCCTTGGAATCCTCGGTGCCGATGCTCAAAATGCCGACGCGCGGCTTTTTGCGGCCCAGCACTTCGCGGGAATAAACGCTGCCCATCACCGCGAATTGGGCGAGGTGCAGTGGCTTGCATTCGATGTTCGCGCCCGCGTCGAGCAGCACAAATTCATTTCCCTGCCGCGGGATGACCGTGGCGATGCAGCCGCGATCCACGCCGGGGATGCGCCCGACCTTGAACGTGGCCGCCGCGAACAGGCCGCCGGTGTTGCCGAGCGAAACCAGGGCGTCGGCCTTGCCTTCACTGACCAGTTCCGCGGCGCGGGCGATGGAGCTGTCGGGTTTTTTGCGGAGCGCGCTGGCAGGTTTGTCGTCCATCTCCACGACTTCGCTGGCATGAACGACGCGCACGCGATGGTCGCGAAAGCCGCGGGCGGGCAGCGCGGCGTGGATTTCGGCCTGATGGCCGACCAGGAAAACGGCGGTGATGTTTTTGTTGTCCTCCAATGCCTTTTTGACGCCGGCAATGACAACACCACATCCATGATCGCCGCCCATGACATCCACTGCAATTCGCATAGATGAATGACGCGGAAATGCTCCGCGAACTGACTGAAAAATCAGGCGCCTGCGGTGACGCTCAAGACCTGGCGGCCCTTGTAATAGCCGCACGCCGGACAGACCCGGTGGGGGATGGCAGGCTCGCCGCATTGCGGGCATTTGCCCACTTGCGGCAGTTTCAGCACGCTGTTGTAAGCACGGCGCATGCGCTGCCGGCTCGTTGACGGTTTGCGTTTTGGAACACCCATAATTCAAATCACAGTTTCAGTTTGTCCAGCTCAGCCCAAGCGGAGGACTCTGATTTGTCCTTGCCGCCGGTTTTTTGGGCCTGGCCTTTCTTCAATCCGCCGCAATCCGGTTTGCACAGGGGATGCTGCGGAAACTCAAGCAGCATATCTTCGCGAAGGAACGGAGTCAAGTCCACGCAATCGTTGTTCACGGACACCTTTTCCTCGCCCGTCAGCGGCAAATGGCACGCCCAATCCTCCAAAATCAGCCTGTGCTTGAACGGTTTCAGGCAACGGACGCACTGGCAGTCCAAAATCAACTGCAACGAGCCGGTCGCAAGCAGCGCATCGTCCATTTTTTCAACGGTCAAATCGTAGCGCAGCGGCTGCTCCGCGCGAATCATCTCGTCGCGCAGGCCGAAATCCAGTCCGGCGGCGGCCAGCTCGCCTTCCAGATGGATTTCGTGCGCTTCGAGATGGCGCAGATTGACCGAAAGCATAATTTTGAATTTTTGAGTTTTGAACAGCCAAAACCGTTCAACAAAAAAAATGGAACTCAAAACCTTTTCCGCGGCTTCAGTTTTCTTATCAGGGCGGTTTTCACGTGCGGCGGCACAAACGAACTGACATCGCCGCCCAGCGCCGCGATTTCCTTCACGATGCGCGAGCTTAAAAACGTGTAGGTATCCTTTGGCATCATGAATATGGTCTCGAAATTATCGTTCAGCTTGCGGTTCATCAGCGCGAGCTGGAATTCAAATTCAAAATCCGAGACGGCGCGCAGCCCGCGCACCACCGCCTGCGCCTTCTGGCGAGCGACGTATTCGATGAGCAGCCCCTCAAAACTGTCGGCCTCGACGTGCGGCAGGTGGTGGACGGCGGTCTTCACCAGCGCCAGCCGCTCGGCCAGCGTGAACAACGGGCGCTTGGAGTCGTTTTTGGCGACAGCCACGACAACGCGGTCGAACAATTTGGCCGCGCGCTGAATCACATCGAGATGGCCGTTGGTCAGCGGGTCGAAACTGCCGGGATAAATTGCCGTGCGCATTTATAATTTTGTGCTTTTAGTTGAACCGCACCATCCCGGCCATTTTAACCAACAATGAGAAACTTAAAACTTAAAACTTTGCGGTTCAGTGGCCTTCGCGTTGGATGATGCCGGTGAACGAAGTCCCCTGGCCGGGTTGGACCGAGGACAACTCCTCGTCAAACGGCGACGCGCCGGGCGGACGCCACGGGACTTCGTAGATTTTCACCTCCGCGACGATGCCCTTGACCTTCACCGGCGGCAGGGCAACACAGGACGCCGCCAGCTCCGGGTCGTCACGGCGCAAATGTTCGCAGGTCGCCTCGCTGATGATGATGCGGCTGCGGCCTGAAACCGATTCCAGCCGGCTGGCCAGGTTCACCTCGCGCCCGAACACCGTGTAATTCAAACCATGTTTGTCCGAGCCCATCAAGCCCACCGTCGCCATGCCAGTGTTGATGCCGCTGCCCAGTGTCAGAATCGGCAGTTTGGATTTAGGGCGGGTGGCGCCGCCCATTATGCCTTCCAATTCGCGTTTCTGATTTTCCTCGGTGCGTTTCAGATTGATTTCGTAAATGGCGCGCTGGGCGTCAATCGCGGCGCGCACGCAGGCGGCGGCGTGTTTCGGATGCGGCACCGGCGCGTTCCAAAACGCCATCGCGCAGTCGCCGATGAACTTGTCGAGAATGCCGTTGTGCCGTTTGATGGTATCGGCGACGGCGCCGAGGTAAAGATTCACCGTGGCAAGTGTCTCGTGCGCTTCCTCGGTGATGGCGGCCTCGGCCTCCGCGCCGGAAAGACTGTGCTTGCGGATGTATTCCAAAACCTTCGCCTGACTCTGGTCGGTGAATTCGGTGAAGCCGCGCACGTCCGCGAAATAAACCGTGACCTCCTGCCGCCCGCCGCCGAGCGAAAGTTTTTCCATGCCGAGCAATTCGTTCACCACTTCGGGAGAGAGCATTTTGGAAAAAACGGATTTGATGTGGCGCTTCTGGCCTTCCTCGAACATGACGCGATAGGCGACCAGCATCAAATGTTCCATCAACATCGCGCCGCCAATCGGGAAGACCAGCGGCAGCCAGAAACGAAATCCCACAAAGGCGAAAAACGCAACGGCGATGTAAACTGCCGCGAGCAGAAAAATTCCGCCCGTCGCGGAGAACGCTCGCATTTGCCAGGTGAGAAACGCGGTGAGCGCGCCTAGAAAAATTATAAGCGCCAGCTCCAACGGGAGCGACGCGCGCCGGATGAACCGATCAACGATAACGGAATTGGCGACGTTCCAGTGTTTGCTGACGAGGAACGTGTCACGCTGCAACGGCGTCGCGCCGCGGTCGGTCAAATCACTTCCCTGCGCCGTCGAGCCGACGATGACAAGTTTGCCGCGAAAGTCGCCGCGCAGATTGTTGGTCTCGCCGTTCAGACGGCGGAAATTTTGCGCCAGCAGGCTTTCAATCGGCGCCTGCAACAAATGCGGATCGTTTGGCGTCAGCCGCCAGTCAATGTAACAATAGCCGTCGCCGTCCACGGGAATGACGCGTTCGACTCCGTTCGCGCCGCGCAAAGTGATTTTGCCGCGAGGCAGATCCACTTCAGCGTTTTGCAAATCGAGCTTCAATGCCTGCGCGGCGAGGACGATGCCCATCTGCCAGACGCGTTCGTCGGTGAAGGCTTTGGCCTTGCCGGGCAATTTGGCATCGAAATCGGCGAGGTCAAAATTCGTTTCCGCGTCAATCGGCACTTTGATTTCCTCACCGTTTGAACGCGGCAGAATAATTTGGCCGGGTTTGACTTTTGCCTTTGTCAAATCTATGCCATATCCGGCGTCGGCTTCGGCTTGTTTGAAAGCGGAATGCCACTGGCGATAATACCGGAAGGCTTGGACGCGGCGCAGCACGCCGTCGGAATCCTTCTCGGTCGTGACATCGCCGAGGGCGAGCGCGTTGGTGGCAAACAGGGCGGGCAGCGGGGCGTCGCCGGTGTCGGCCAGGATCACGTTGCCGGAGCGATACATTTGCAGTGCGAAATAGTCGTCCGAAGTCACAAAGCTTCCATCGGCCATTTGAACGAGCATTTGTTGATCCGGGCGAAGATCACTGAACAGCACATCCAGACCAACGGCTTCCGCGCCCTGTTCGGACAATTCCGCGACGAGCCGGCCATAGACTTCGCGCGGCCAGTAGAGGCCGAAATGAAAGCCGACGCTGCCGTTTTTCACGGCGGTGATGCTGGATTCCTCGATGGAGACGAACGCGAGGTTGGTGGCGACGGGCGCGGGAAAATGGAGCGCGGTCCGCGACCGCAGGTCATAGGTCATCCGCTCCAGCCGCTCGAAAAAATCCAATCCCGCCAGCCGCAGGCCGCAAACGAGCGCGAGGACGGCCAAGGCCAGAACGACCGGCGCGCGTTTGAGGGACTTGAACTTCACCGCATCGGATTAAACAAAAAACCAGAGCAACTCAAGGCTGCTCTGGTCTCGTTGAAAAACTCGGGTCTGCGGGAAGTCAAGGCTTTGACCTCACCGGCGTTGTTGCCACCACACCATTATCAAAACGGCCACGCTGGATGGTCATGGTGCTTGTGATTTCCATGAGTGGGCGAAATATAAATGATGGTCGTGTCATTCGCGAACGAAATGATTCCTTCGACCACGGTCATGAGCAGAACGGCGGTCCGACGAGCTGCCGCTAATTCCTGCTTCGTGAGATGGGTGACCTGGCCGGTGCTCGGATCCCATTGGTCTCCCGGCCCCAAAGCCACGGTGGTGACATGGCCACTGGAATCGGTATGGGAAATCACCATGGAGCCGGAAATCACCGCGATGTCGCCGTTGGCGCTCATGATGAACGTCGTGCCGCGAACACCGGCGATGCCGTTCGGCATTTTGATCAGGTATTGCGATGCGGCGGAAAGCTTCTTGACGTTGCCAAAAATGGTTCCCTGGCGCAAATCCAGTTCCGTGTCGCTGACGGCGTCCACGCCCGCGTTTGCGACCGACAGTTTGTCAATCGCCAGCACGGTGTCACTCTCCATGCGAATCACATTCTGTTGCGCCTCGGCCTTGTAGGAAACCATGCCGCGTATATTGGCATCGGATGACAGCGCCACTTTGTCCGGGACAGCCACAATGTGCTCGGCGATATTGTCGCCGAGAACGATGTCCACTTTGGTATTGGCCGCCGTCTGAATCACGTTGCCGGGGCCGAGGGACTGGCCGACGGTCAGCGGATGCCACACATTGTTGCCGGGGGAATAGCGCGCCTCGCCCTCAATGCGGACGATGGTGGCGAATTGTTTGGTTGTGGATTGGGCTTGTGCGCCGGCGGCGAGCGTCAAAACGAAACCACACACAACCGCCGAAACGATAGCTTGAACAAATTTCATAATGACTTTCCGGATTTTGACTGTCCACTGCCAGTATAAAAGCGGAAAGCCAAATGTCAACCAAAAATTCCTGGTTTTCTCCATTCAAAAACCTTGGGGAAAAGGGCTTTTTCCGGAGGCGTTTTCGACCAGTTTTTGCTCGACCAAATCAAGATAAAAGCGGCCGATGAGGTTTTCGTTCCATTCCAGCCGCAGCGAACGCTCCAGCCACTCGCGGGCGGCGAGGTAATCGCCCATCTGGACGTAATGCCAGCCAATGTTGGCGACGGTGAAATAGCCGTTGGGATCGAGCGATTCAGCGGCGCGGTAGAATGGGCCGGCCTCGGCGTGGCGATCCAGCCAATCCAGGCACATGCCGGTGCGCAAATCATCGTAGCCGTCATACGGGTCGAGCTGCCGGGCGCGCGCATACCAGCGCATCGCCGTTTCCGCCTGCGCCGGATAATCCGGCCCGCCTTCGAAACTTTGGATGCGATACGCCTCGCCGATGTTGTAGGCCATTTCAAAATTTGCCGGCTCGGCGGCGAACGCCTTTTCCAACAACGCCGCCCGCTCCAAAACCAGCAACGAGGGCGCTTGTGCGCGCTGGAGCCAGACGAATTCATTGCCGCGGCGCCAACCTTGCCAGCCCAGATACGCGACGCCGCAAGCGAGCGCGACTGTTGCCAGTATTTTGACGTGCAGCCGCGCGTTCAACCAGTAACGTTCCGTCGCAAACCGCAGGTTGCTGGTCAGCAACGCCAGCAGCGTGACGCCCAAAATCGCATTGGCTGGAATGTGCAGATTGAAATCAACAACGGAATGGACGGCCAGCGCGAGCAATCCGGCGGACGCACCGAGGAAAAAGGCGAATCGGTTGCTCGTGCCCCGACCGCCCAGATCATTATCCGCGCGCTGGACGCGTTTTCGCGTTTCCCACAAGCCGGCGGCAAACGCCGCCATGCCCGCCAGCACGATGATGCCACCAGCCGCGCCCCAGTCCGCCAGCAGGTTCAAATAGTCATTATGCACGCGGTCGGGCCGGTTTTGGATGCGTTCCGGACGGTATTCGCGGAAGCGATAATCGTAATGCGCCGGGCCGACACCCCACCAGAAATGATCCAGCCACATCCGTTCCGCCGCCGTCCACATGTCGCGCCGGAAATCGAGTTCGACCTGGCCGGTGTTCACCGACTCTTCCATGCGCGCCATGTAAGTGAGCGTCTTCGCCAGATATATCTTTGTGAAGCACGCGCCACCCCCGATAAGAACGACCAGCAGCAACAACGCCGGAATGCGGTGGTTCCGATGGCCGAGCAAAATGCCGAGCACCGCCAGCAAGCCAACAACCGCCGCCGCCCATCCGCCCCGTGAAAACGTCACCGCCAGCCCCGCCGCCATGACCAGCGCCGCGTAACCGAGAAGAATCCGCGCGACCGGTTTCATCCGCCCGGCCAGAACATAAGCGATGGCCAGCGGCAGAAGCATTTCCAGAAAGCCGGCCAGGTTGTTCGGCGAAATGTAAGTGCCCGACGCGCGTCCGGCATAAGGCGAGGTGAAATTCCAGACGCGGTTCGAGTGCGTGAAAAATTGATAGACCGCCCAGGCGGAAATGGCCATCGCCAGAAATATCAAGGTGAACCCGATGATTTGTGCCATTTCCTGCCGGTAAAGATTGTTGACGATGGCAAAGAACAGGAACGCATACATCAGCACCTGGATCATCTCCTGCCGCGCAACGTATTCGATGTCCGCCGTGAGGTAACGCGCGATGGCGTAAATCGTGAACGCCAGCACGACCCAGCAAATCGGCGGCCAGAGCAGTTGCGGCTTGGGACTGGCCCAAAGCCGCAATGCCCACAAAAGCATCACGCCGATGGTGAGCGCCTGAATGACTAGAAACGCCGGCGCGTCCACCGCGCCCAGCGCCAGCGGGCCGAAAACCAGAATGGCGAGGACGAGGGCAAGAATCCCCCGCTCGCACAATTTGTCCAAGGCTTCACGATTCATTTCAGTCCGCTCAAAAATGAACGTCGCTGGCGGGCGAGTAAAGCGGATTTGCCTCACAGCCGCAGATGCCGACGCAGAAATTGCTTGCGCCGGTCCGGGAACGGGACGAGTTTTGCGTCAGCAACCATGAGTCAAATCCTGCAAGTCGTGGTGAACATTCTCTCGCTCATCGCCATTCTGGGCCTGGCGGGTTGGATTTTCATCCGCGCGCTCAAACGCAGCACCGACCCGGCTGTGCTGATTCTCAAATGGATTGTGACCGCAGCGGCCTTGGTTTTCCAATACAAGGTTTCCGTGCCGGCATTCCGCAACGGCGGGTTTGATGCGATTTTCGGCCTGATCCTGACGCTCATTTTCGGGCTGGTGATGGCCGTCCTCTGGCGGAACAGCCTCATTGACATCTTTGCCAATGGCCTTGGCTCGCTTTATGACGGCGGCACCGAACCGCCGGTGCCGAAACCGTATTATTCCATCGCGCTTTCCAAGCGGAAATTATACCGGCCGCTCGAGGCGATTGTGGAGGTCCGCAAGCAACTCGCGCAATTCCCGAACGATTACGAGGGCATCCACCTGCTGGCCGCCATCCAGGCCGAGGACATGAAGGATTTGCCCGGCGCGGAAATCACGTTGAATAATTTCTGCGATTCACCCGCCGCGCCGTCCAAGCAGGTCGCCGCCGCGCTCTCCCAGCTCGCCGACTGGCATCTCAAGCTGGCGCAGGACGCCGACTCCGCGCGTGCCACGCTGGAAAAAATCATCGCCAGATTTCCCGGCACCGAACTGGCGCTGGCGGCGGCGCAACGCATCGCGCATCTGGGCGGCGCGGAAAAAATGATGCTGGACGCGCAGAACCGCCAGCCGAAGGCGATGCCGGAAGGGGTGAAAAGCATCGGGCTGCGCGATTCCCTGCGGGATTTGATTCCCGCCGAGACCGACCCCGCGAAACTGGCGGCGGATTACGTGAAACATCTGGAACAGCATCCGCTCGACACCGAGGCGCGCGAGAAACTCGCCATCCTTTACGCCGCCCATTACAAGCGGCTGGATCTTGCGACGAACGAACTCGCGCAGCTCATCAACGAGCCTAACCAGCCGCCCAAGCACGTGGCGCACTGGCTGAACCTTCTCGCCGATTTGCAGATTCGCAGTGGCGCGGACTACGACACCGTGCGTCCGACCCTGGAAAAAATCATTGAACATTTCCCCGGCATGGCCGTGGCGGAACTCGCGCAAACGCGCCTGAACTGTTTGAAACTGGAAATCAAGGGGAAAAAAGAAACGCCGGGCGTTGCGCTCGGCGTTTATGAACAGAACATCGGCCTGAAATACGGCTCACCGCATTGATTGCAGTTGCAACGCGATTTCCTTCTCCAGTTCGTGCACGAGGTCCTGATCGCGCAAACCGACGCGGGTGCGGGCCTCCACCGTTACTTCGGTAACTGTCATATTCACGGGCGCGACGCGGATCCAGACATTGCGCTCGTTCACCTTGCCATACATCGACCGGACGCTGTTGGTGGTGTCGTGCGGGATGAATTCCGTGAGCAGCACCCCGTTGTTATTCAGCACGGCGACGGATGCCTGATAAACCTGTTCCGGTGACCGTTGATACTGGCCCGAAAAACTGTCCTCGCCGAATGACAACGCCGGCGTCTTGGTGTCGCTGACAGTGGAGATGCAACCGGTGGCAAGAAGAACCATGCCCAACCCCGCAAACGCTGCTAAAATTTTTGTTTTCATATCGGCCACAGTCCAATCCAAACCGCGCCCCGCGTCAAGCACGATTCGCGTTTGCCAGATGGCTTGCATAATACATTTTTGGGCGATGAGGGCATCAACGCCGTCGCCCGCGGCATCCCCTGTGACAAGGCGCGATTACATCTTGCCACCGGCGCCTCATCATCCGTTGCCCTCTACGTCATGCGAACATGGCGGCAAATTGTTCATGGCTTCGGCGGCGTGGCTGGGAAGGCGGCCAGCAGGTTGAAGCCGGATGGGGTCGTCGGGATTGTTGCCGTCAGTGCGGGAGACAGGAATCGTCCCGCCAATGTCCGTCAGAGAGGTTTCGTTTCGCCGGCACTTGATGCGGCAGTCACGGCGCAAGTGTCTCATCGCCAAAGGCCGGAGGGCTACACCGATATGGCAAACTCTACGCTGGGATCGGCCGCGCTGCGCCGGGATTCACGTTTCCCGCTGGCTGAATTCGCGGATCATCGCCTTCCACCACGGCGCGAGCTTTTCGTCGGGCCGCAGCCACGCCTGCTGGTGCAGCCAGACCATTACGCGCTGGTCGGCCATCACCGCCATGCGCTCCGGCTGCGTCAACTTGTCCGGCCCCCCGGCCAGAAGTTTCTCCCCCAGCGCGCCGACTGCTTCGCTGCCGGCGCCGAGTTTGGAAAGTTGCTCGGCGTAGGTGGGGTTGAGCCGCTTTTCGCGCAACAGCGAGACGTGGATGGCGTTGACGTAAGGGTCGAGCACGGCCTCGGCCAGCCCGGCGTGCGCACGGCGAGGCGTGGTGTCGTCGGTGATTTCATGCACCTTCATCCGCGCGCGCAGGGCGACGAGTTCGGCCGGCGGCGCGGTCTCCTCCGGTGTGAGAAACAGGCCGAGTTTCCGCAGCCGCGCGCCAAGATGCCGCCGGCTGGTGAACACGCTCAACGGGATGGACAGCGCCATGCCCGCCAGCACGGGCGTGAACCACCAGAACAGCGTCGGGCCGAGCCACCACATGAACACGCCCCACACCAGTCCGATGAGCGTGTGCCCCCAGTGCCGCTGGAACGCGAAACGCCACGTCGTGCCGGCGGCGGTGCGCTTGGGCGGCGACCAGCCCACGCTGACGCCGAGCAGGTTGGTGATGACGAAGCGCGTGTGCCAGAGCATTTGCAGCGGTGCGTGCAGCGTGGAAAAAACGGTTTCGCCGATGACGCCGACGGTCGCATGCGCGAGGCCGCCATAAGTGCGGCGGCGCGGCCAGTCATGCGCGAGGTCAATCAGCGCGAGCAGTTTGGGCAGCATGATGACGACCATGCAGATGACGAACACAAGCAGAGCGTGGGCGGTGGCGCTCAAGTTCAAATACGGCGTGAAGGCGTGAACGGGGATGTCCGACAGGCCGGTGTGTTCATGGAACCAGCAAATCCAGTTGAACGTCAGCAGGAAGGCGAGCCACAGCGGGCCGGTGAGGTAACCGCAGATGCCGAGCGCCAGATGCAGCCGGCTCACGCCGCGCAGGCCCTTGGCAAAAAGCACGAGGCCGTGCTGAAGGTTGCCCTGGCACCAGCGGCGGTCACGCCGGGCGTTTTCAATCATCGTCTGCGGCGCCTCCTCGTAGCTGCCTTCGAGGTCGTAGGCAAACCAGACCTCCCAGTTTTCGCGCGACAGCAGCGCGGCCTCTACAAAATCATGGCTCAAAATCTGGCCGCCGAACGGCTTGCGTCCGGGCAGTTGCGGCAAATCGCAGAGCTGCATGAACGGTTCGGTGCGGATGATGGCGTTGTGTCCCCAGTAATTGCCGATGTCCAGCGCCCAGTAATTCAGGCCCGCGATGAACACGGGCGCGTAAAGGCGGTTGGCGAACTGCTGGATGCGCCCGAACGGCGACTCGGCGTTCACCACCGCCGGCACGGTCTGGACCAGGCCGACGGTCGGCTGCGCCTCCATCAACTTGACCAAATCCACGAGCGTTTCGCCGCGCATGACGCTGTCGGCGTCGCAGACCATGAAGTAGCGGTAACGGCGGCCCCAGGCATTGAGGAAATCGCTCACGTTGCCGCTCTTGCGGCCCTCGTTGTTCAGGCGGCGGCGGTAATAAATTTTGCCGAGCGCATCCAGATCGCGGATCAATTCATGCCAGCGGCGCTCCTCCTCGACCCATTTGTCCGGGTCGGTCGAGTCGCTCAAGATAAAAAAGTCGAAGCGCTCCAGGCGTCCGGTTCGTTCCAGCGATTCGTAGGTGGCGCGGAGGCCCTCGTAGGCGCGCACGACATTTTCGTTGTAAATCGGAAAGACAATCGCCGTGCTGGTGCCGTCAATCTTCTGGTCGCGGTAATTCTTCAGCGCGGTGATGCGCCGCCGCGTGCCAAGCATCCGCAGGAAAAATCCATACACGCCGTGCATGGCGCCGACGGCGATGAATAAAAACAAAATGATGAACAGCACCAGCAGCACCGTGCTCGATCCGGACCAACCGCTGCGCCAGAGCAAATCGGCGAAGAGCATCGAAACCAGCCCGGTAAGCAGCACCACCGACGAATAGAAGATGAACAGCCGCCAGCCGCGCCGAAGCCGCGGAACCGCCGCAACGGAAATGGTTGGGGCATCAGCCATATCATTGATTGAACTGCCGGAACCAATCAACCAGCAAAGACAGCCGGGTGTTCACCTGCTCGAACCCTCCGTGAGTAAGCCAGAAAAAAACGATGAGCAGCACCGCGAATCCAGTCCACACCAGCGTCATGCGGACATAAGGCAATTTGCCAAGATTCGAGAGCGTCGTGATCGGACCGAGGTCGAGCGGACGTGGGGTCATTTTGGAAAGCTGGAAATCCGGGCCGGCGCGCAAAAAAGCCTCGCGCATGGCGGTGGTGAATTCCTCCGGCCACGGACCGGGGCGCAGAAACTGTTCCTGCCATTTGCCCGGCATGTCGGCAAGGAGCAGCGCCAGCCGCCCGCGCGTGGAAAGTGTCTGGTCGGCCTTGGTGGACGGCGATTGCAAAACTTTGGCGAACCATTCGGTGACGAGGTGGTCCATTTCCTCGGCGGCGATCTGCGTGGCGGAGCGTGTCGGCTCGGCGGGCGCGCGACGCATGGCGCGGTCGAGCACAAGCAGCACGAGCTGGCCAAGCAGCGCCTTGTTGCGGACGCGAAGGGCGTGAAAGTAATTTTCCACCTTCAGATAGGCGGCGTTCCATTCGTCGAGCGGGCGTCCGGCCAACTGTCCGGAAATACCGGTCAAGGCTTCCGTGTTCACGGCAGACTCCATTGGTAGGTCCAAGTCTCGCTCAAGACATTGGCGCCCTTTTGCAATGTGCAGCGCAGATCCACCGGGCCGGTGTTGCCGGGCTTGGGCTGCATTTTCAGGACCACGCGCCAGCCGTTGACAAACGGGTTGCGCAAGACGAAATTGTCCACAATGGCGGCGTTGGTGGTGCAATTGGCGATGGCCACCGGCGGCTCGCTTTCCGGGACGACGTCCAGCCTCGGCCCGGCAAAATCAATGACGAACTCCCGGGCGTTTGCAAAATGCGTGTCAAGGCCGACGCGCGTGGATACAACGCGGTTTTCGGAAAGTCTCACGTCCGCTCCGCCGCTCTGCCAGTAAAGCCGGTAGCCAAAGCGGTAAGGTTGAAGCGGCGCGGGTTTGTTTTTCGGGTTCCAGAACGCGACGATGTTGTCCAGCCCCTCGTAGCCGGTGTTTAATTCCACCAGATGCATGTCGCCGTCGCCCCAATTGCCATGCGGCTCCACCCAGATGCTCGGCACCTGCTGATACAAGTTGAACGTGTCTTCATACGCCCGAAATGACCGTTCCCGCTGCAACAGGCCGAAACCGCGGATGTTCGGCGCTGAAAAAATCTGGTGACGCAGCACCGGCGGATTGTCCAGCGGCCGCCAGAGGATTTCGCCATTTTCCATGCGCATCAGCAATCCGTCGCTGTCGTGGACTTCCGGGCGGTAATCATCAAAGTTGCGCTCGGTGTTTTTGCCAAACCAGAACATGCTCGTCAGCGGCGCCAGCCCCATGGCCTGTATGGGCCGGGCGTTCGTGTCAGCCGCGTGAATCTGCACCGGCTCGCGGAAATACAATTCGGCGGTGACGTCCACCACCGTGCTCTCACCGGGGTGAATGTCGAATTCATATGCGCCCGTGCAACTCACGCTGTCGAGGATGGCATACAGCGTCAGTTGGTTGTCGTCCGGCTGCGGCTTGCCCAGCCACCAGTCGGTGAAGATGGGGAATTCCTCCGGTCCCGATCCGCCGCAATTGAGCGCCAGACCGCGCGCGGAGGCGCCGTAACGCTGGCCCTTGCCGAGCAGCCGGAAATAGCTCGCACCAAGGAACGCGCCGATTTCGTCCCACTTGTCCGACTCGTTCAACTGGTTCAGCAGCCGGAATCCCGCGTAGCCGGTGTTGGACGGAATCTGGTTTTGGATGTGCAGCGCCCGGTAATTGAAAAAATCCTGCACGAACCGGATCGGTTGCACGTAGGTCGAAGTAAATTCATTCACATGCACCGGCTCCTGATACAAATAGCCCGGATGGAAAAATTCGACGCGGAAGGGCAGCCCCTCGGCCAGCCACAGCGCCTTCTCGTGACGGAACTCAATCTCCCGGTATTTGTCGTAATCGAGATTTTCCTGCCGCAACACCCTCGGCAAATCGGCGCGCGGCGAATGGAATGGATGCCGCGCACGCTCGAGAGCGCGTTGCGCCGCGTAATCCAAGTTCACCTCGGCGGATTCCGCGCCCAGGCACACCCTTCCAATGGACAAAACCAAGAACAGGCAAATCAATCGCCACATCAGTTCAATGAGAACCGAAAAAGGGCTAATTGGCAAGTTCGACGCGGATTACCCCTTCTTTTTCAAGGGAAATCACTCAATCCAGCGTCTGACGGTAGCGCTTGATGCCAATGGCCAGCATCACCACCAGAAACAGCGCAATCGGCCACAATTCGGGCGCGATTCCCGACAATCCATTGCCTTTCAGCAGTATGCCCCGCACCACGCGCAGGTAATGCGTCAGCGGCAGCACTTCGCCAATGTCCTGGGCCCAGCCGGGCATCCCGCGGAACGGAAACATATAGCCGGACAGCAGCAGCGACGGCAGGAAAAAGAAAAACGCCATCTGCACCGCCTGCAACTGGTTCCTGGCGATGGTTGAGAAGGTGATGCCGACGGCCAAGTTCGCCACAATGAAGAAAAACGTCAGCGCCACCAGCAATGGCACGCTGCCGACAATCGGCACGTCGAACAGGAATTTCGCCGCCAGCAGGATCAAAAACACCTGCACGTAGCCGACCGCGATGTAAGGCACGATCTTGCCGATGATGACCTCGCCCGGATGCACCGGCGTGGAGAGCAGGTTTTCCATCGTGCCGCGCTCGCGTTCGCGCGTGATGGCCAGCCCGGTGATGATGATCATCGTCATCGTCAGCATGATGCCCATCAGGCCGGGCACGATGTTGTATTGCGTGATGTTTTCGGGATTGTAGTGCTGGTGCGTGACGAGGGTGAACGGCGGGGCCGCGCCGCGCAGTTTCGCCAGCGGCCCGGTCAGGTCGCGGTTCAAAATGGTCGTTGTGAGCAAATTGATGGAAGCAATTGCGTAGCCGACAGCCGCGGGGTCGGTCGCGTCGGCTTCGAGGAGCAAATCCGGTTTTTCGCCGCGCAGCAGATTGCGCGAGAAGTCCACGGGAATTTCCACGGCAAATTGAACAGTTCCCTGCGCGAGCATTTTCTGGATGTCCGCCTCGTTCTTCGCCTCGCGGGTGACATCGAAGTAGCCGCTGTTCCGCAATCCCCAGACAATCGTCCGCGAAAAAACGCTGTTGTCTGCCGAATAAATCGCCGTCGGCAGATGCTTCGGGTCGGAATTGATGGCGTAGCCGAAAATGACCAGTTGGAGCAGTGGAATGCCAATCATCATGCCGAACGTGAGCCGGTCGCGCCGCATCTGGATGAATTCCTTCACCACGATGGCCCAGAACCGCCGCCAGTTGAATGAGAATCGTTTCACGAGAAATTGTCCTTCGCGGTTTCCATCAGGCTGATGAACACGTCCTCCAGGCTCGATTCGATTTTCTCCCAGCGATACGCGCCGGTCATCCACGGACTAACGCTGGCACGCAATTTCTCCGCGTCGCGCCCGCTCACGTGCAGCGTCGTGCCGAACGCGACGACCTGTTCCACGCCCGGCAGCTTGCGGATTTTTTCGGCCAGTTCGTGCAGATTTTCGCCGGTCACTGCAAACGTTGTCAGCGCGGCGGCTTTCACGACTTCGCCAGCCGTTCCGCTCGCCAGCAGATTTCCATAGGCGATGTAAGCGAGCCGGTGACAGCGTTCCGCCTCGTCCATGTAATGCGTCGTGACCAGCGCGGTCAGGCCGTCGGCGGCGAGCTGGTGAATCTTCTCCCAAAAATCGCGGCGAGCCTTCGGATCAACGCCCGCCGTCGGCTCATCGAGGAGGAGCAGTTGCGGCTCGTGAATCAGGCACGCGGACAGCGCCAGCCGCTGTTTCCAGCCGCCGGAAAGCGTGCCGGCGAGTTGCCGCCGCCGCTCAACCATGCCGAGGCGTTCCAGACTTTTTTCCACGGCGGCTTTGCGCTGCGGAATTTCGTAAAGCTTCGCGATGAAATCCAGATTTTCCTCGATGGTCAAATCCTCGTAGAAGCTGAACCGCTGCGTCATGTAGCCGACGCGCTTTTTGATTTCGGGCGACTCGCGGCGAAAATCCAGGCCGAGGCACTGGCCGCTGCCGGCGTCGGGCTTGAGCAGGCCGCAGAGCATCCGCAGAAACGTCGTCTTGCCGCTGCCGTTCGGGCCGAGAAAACCGTAAATCTCGCCATGACGGACCTGCATCGCGATGTCGTTGACGACCGTGCGGTCGCCGAATTTCTTCGTGACGCCGCGCACGTCAATGGCGAAGCTGGCGGAGTTCATGCTATCGCCGAACCGCTGGCTGCGGTTGACTGTCCTTGTCCCATGCCGGGTCGAAATTTCGCGCAGCCCCCACCCTCCATCCGTCACCGGTTTTGATCATTTGTTGGATCGAGACAACAGCAAAGGTGAAGTCACCCTGTTTTTGTTCTGTCGCCAGCTTCAATTCGACCTGGTCCTCCGAGATCTTTTTCTTCGCGAGAATGTGGATTTTTTCAAACGACGATATGCCCTTCTTAGTGTTCGCCGCAAAACGCTCGCGTCCGTTTTCGGTGCTTTCCCAATTCCGCCGGATTTCCGGCGAAACGGAATCAAGCATTTTATTATAATTGGTATTGGCCCAAGCCCATTTTTCAGTCTCCAGCGCGGCTTCCGGCGTATCATAACCGACGTTTGCCAACCGATTCCTCAAAATCAAAATGCCTGTCGAGTCCAGCGACTTCTGGCTGGCTGCTGCTATTTTGCGATGAACGAAGACAACAACATTCTCGCCGCTGTCCCAATTTGCCGAAGGACTGCGCACAGAACGGAAATTGAACTTCCACACATTACCGACCTTGAGCAAGGTGGCGATTCCAGGTTCGCTTTGGTCGTCTGTTTGATTGGTATCGAGCATTTGAAATTCCAGCTCCACTCTGCCCGCGTTCAGATTTTTTCTGGCAATGATTTGCAGGCTGGCGATGTCCTGAAATTCACCGCTTTGCCACTCCGTTTTAAATTGCGCAGAATTTCGCCCATATACTTGGACGGCTGACTCCTCCGGCGCCGATGCGATGGCGGCATCGTAGTCGCCGTTCACAATCGCCCAGAAAACCGATTCCAACGCGGCTTCTGGCGTTTCGTAACCAGCAAACACGAGCTGATCTTTTAGAATCAAAGTTCCGGAAGTGTGAGGCGTTTGCGCCAACGGCAAGGCCGAAACGGGAAAGATGATTCCGGCTAAAACCATCACAATTCCGAACGCGATTTTGAATTGAGTTTTCATAATCCAATTTTCACATCCACCGGCTGGCCGGGGCGCAGGTCCGCCGCGTCCGCCGGCGAAAATTTCGCCTCGATCATGAAGACCAGCTTCGAGCGGTTCTCGCGATTGTAAATCACCGGCGGCGTGAACTCGGCCTGCGTGGAAATGTAATTCACGGTCGCGGAATAATTTTTCGCCGCGCCGTCGAAAGAAACATTCGCGCTCTGGCCGATTTTGATTTGCGCCAGCTTGGTTTCCGGCACGAAAAACCGAACCTTGAGATTTGCCGGTGGCAACAACACGACAACCGGACTTCCCGCCGCGACCCATTCGCCTTGCCGGTAAAGCGTGTCATGCACCAGCGTGTTGGTCGGCGCGAATTGCCGCTTCTGGTCGAACGACCATTTCGCCTTGTCGAGCGCGGCGGTTTGGGATGCGACCGCCGCCTGCGCAGCGCTGATGGCGTCTTCACGGCCGCCGAGCCTGGCCGTTTCCAAGTCCGCTGCCAATTGGTCAACCTGTGCCTTATCCGCATCGCGTTGCGCCCGCGCCTGATCCAGTTCCTCCCTGGAGACCACGTCGGCGCCGCCGAGTTTTTCGCGACGGGCGAACTGGTCGTTGGACAGTTTCAGACTGGCCTTCGCGCGTTCCAGTTGTGCTTCGAGCGAGGCGATTTCCGTCGGACGTTTCCCTTTCGACAAATCGTCCAGCTGGGATTGGGCTTGCGCGAGATTTTTTTCCGCCTGCCGGACGGCGGCGGCCTCGGAACCGCGCTCCAGTTCAAACAACAATTGTCCGGCCTTGACCGAATCGCCTCGCGTGACGGCGAGATTCGTGAGCGCGCCGCCGAGCGGCGGGGCGACATAAACGTATTCGCCCTCGATGTATCCCTGAAACGCGCCGGTCGAATTGCCTGAGCAGCCGGCAATCAGGGCCGCCGCGAGCGCGCACGCGGACAAAACCGGGATGGAGCACGTTTTCATCGGTGATATTCGTTTGCGCCACCACTGAACAAGATTTTTGTTGACGTGTCAAACGTTTGTTTGAATTATCTGTTTGAAATGAAATTGAAGACGCCAGCCGGCCCCGGAGCCGCCAGCCACGACGAGACGCGCCGCCAGCTTTTGGAGGCGGCGGGCGCGGTGTTTGCCGAGGCCGGTTACCGCGATGCGACCGTGCGCGAGATTTGCCGCCGCGCGCACGCGAACATCGCCGCCATCAATTATCATTTCGGCGACAAGGAAAAGCTCTATGCCGAGGTGCTGCGCTACTCGCACAAGATGGCGCTGGAAAAATATCCACTGCTGCCGGATGTCGGCCCGGACGCGACACCGGAGAAAAAGCTGCGCGCCTTCGTGCATTCTTTCCTGCTGCGGATTTTTGACAAAGGGCCGACGGCGTGGCATGGAAAGCTCATGTCGCGCGAAATGATCGAGCCGTCGGCGGCGCTGGATTCGCTCGTCGAGGAGCGGATGCGCCCGATGGCCGGCCAGCTCTGGCAGATCGTCGCGGACATTCTGGATTGTCCGCTGAACCACGAGCGCGTCCGGCAGTGCAGCATGAGTATTGTCAGCCAGTGCGTATTTTACCATCATTGCCGGCCGCTCGTATCGCGGCTTTTTCCAAAGGATCTGCCGCAAGATGCCGCGGGCATCGAGCGCCTGGCCGATCACATCACAAGATTTTCACTGGCGGCAATGAAATCCCGCCTTGCAGGACCGGCGACGAAGCATTGAAACTTTTTTGAGACCATGAAAAAACTGAAAATCATTCTGGCGCTGGCATTGGCCGGTTTCGCCGCAAACAGAAACGTGAACGCGCAGGACGCCGACACCAACTCGCCCGCATGGCTCACGCAGCCGCTGTCGCTGATGGGCGCGATGAACACCGCGTTGCAGCAAAACGCCGCGATTCTCAAGGGCAAAAATGACCTCGAAGCGTCCTACGGCATCGTGGTGCAGACTCGCGCCGTCGCATTGCCGCAGGTGGTGGCTTCCGGCCAATACAAGCGGACCGACCCGAACGCGATTGAAAATTTTCCGGGAACGTCCATCCCGAACCAAAATTGGAACGCGGGCGTGCAGATCGTCCAATCCATTTACGACGGCGGGAAATTGACCGCCGCCGTGCGCGCGGCGCGGCTTACGAAAGAGCAGGCGCTGGCGCAATATCAGACTGTCATTGCCGACGCGCTGCTCGCCACGCGCATGGCGTATTACGACGTGTTGCTCGCGGCGCAACAAATCACCGTGCATGAGGCGTCGGTGAATTTGCTGCAAAAGGAACTGGAAGACCAACAGCACCGTCTCGACGCCGGAACCGTGCCGAAATTCAACGTCCTGCGCGCGGATGTGGCCGTCGCCAACGAGCGCCCGCTGTTGATTCAGGCGCGGAACAATTATCGCATCGCCAAAAACAACCTCTCGAACCTGCTCGGCTACAATCTGCCGCGCGACATCTGGGAAGACATTCCCTTGCGACTCATCGACACGCTCGACGCCATGCCATACCAGGTGAATTTGCCGGACGCCATCCAGCAGGCGCTGTCCCGCCGCACCGAACTGGCCGTGCTCCGCAAGGCGGAGGAGTTGCAGCAGCTCAACATCGTCAACGCGAAATCCGGTTACAAGCCGACCGTTCAGGTTTTCGCCGGTTACAACTGGTATAACGCCCAGTTCACGCCGCCGGTCACGCTCGAGCACGACATCAACGGCTGGAACGCCGGCGCACAGTTGAGCTGGGACATTTTTGACGGGATGCTCACGCATGGTAAGGTCGTTCAGGCGAAGGCGCTCCACGAAAAATCCAAAACCGATCTGGCTGACCAGTCGCGCCAGATTGAACTCCAGGTCCGCACGGCATATTCTGATTTCATCGAGGCGAAGGAGGTTTTGGACTCACAGGAAAAAGTGCAGGAGGAAGCCGATGAGGCTCTGCGCGAGGCGAAGGCGCGCGCCGGGGCCGGCACCGGCACGCAACTGGACGTGCTCGACGCCGAGACTTCGCTGACGCAGGCGCGCACGACAAACGTGCAGGCACTGCATGATTACGCCGCCGCCCGCGCGAAGCTCGAACGCGCCATCGGCGAGGACATGGTTCAAACCGCGGCGGTAAAATAGAAGCGGCTTTGAAGGATGTGCCTCCGCGTCACGATCTGCGAATCACGCTGTCGTGGCACTCGCTGCAAATCCATCGCCGGCCATCGGTGTAACCTGCCGAATGCTGCTCGTCGATGGACTCAAACAGTTCCCAGCCGCAAATCTCGCACATATTGCGTTTCCAACCCCCGGGCACCACTTGAAATTCCGACGGATTATAGGACTGGCCGACATAGGGCACCGTCATGCCGCCGTTGCGTTGCACCAGCGCGTCGCGTCGCGCCCAGCGTTGCCGCCGCCACTGCCGTTTCCGGCAACTCTCAATCATGGGCTGCAAGTCGGCCAGCTTCCATTCACTGCCGTGAATCGTTACTGTGGCGTTGGCGTCCATAATTTTTTCCGGCGCGACCGGGCTGCATTTTCACCGACTGCGGGGTTACAATCCGACTTTATTTCCAGCCTTTTTGTTTGTCGAGCGCGATTTCAATGGATTTGCGAATTGACGTGGAGACGAAGGCCGTGGATTTTGTCGCGGCATGCCAAAAATACAGCGCGCTTTGCTTTCTGTTTCCGACAGGACCGGCCTCGTGCCGTTCGCCCAGATTCTCGCGCAGGCCGGTGTCGAATTGATTTCCACCGGCGGCACCGCCAAGGCGCTCCGCGAAGCCGGCCTCACGGTCAAGGACGTCAGCGAACACACCGGCTTCCCGGAAATGCTGGATGGCCGTGTCAAGACGCTTCATCCGAAAGTCCACGGCGGACTGCTCTACATCCGCGGCAACGCCACGCATGAGGCGGCGGTCAAGGCGCACGGCATTTCGCCGATTGATCTGGTGGTGGTGAACCTGTATCCGTTCGAGGCCACGGTGGCGAAGCCAAACGTCGCATTGCACGACGCGATTGAGAACATTGACATCGGCGGGCCTTCCATGTTGCGGAGCGCGGCAAAAAATCACGACAGCGTGACGGTGGTGGTGGACCCGTTTGATTACGCGGAGGCGGCGAAACAAATTTCAGAAAGCGGCAACACAACTCTGGAATTGCGCCGCAAGCTGGCGGCGAAAGTTTTCGCGCGCACGGCGGCCTACGACGCAGCGATTACGGCGCATCTACAAAAGGAATTTGCCGCCGAAAAGAATTCGCTGCCGCAAGTGCTCACGATTTCCGCGCCGCTGGCGCAACCGCTGCGCTACGGCGAGAATCCGCATCAAACGGCGGCGCTTTACGGCAAGTTCCACGAATTCTTCAAGCAGCTTCACGGCAAGGAACTTTCCTACAACAATATTTTGGACCTGACGGCGGCTGCGGCGCTCATCAGCGAATTCAAGGACGACGCGCCGACGCTGGCGATTCTGAAACACACGAACCCCTGCGGCGTGGGCCAGGGCGCGAATTTGCGCGGGGCGTGGGACAAGGCGTTCGCGACCGACAAGCAGGCGCCGTTTGGCGGCATCATCGCGGTGAACCAACCGCTCGACGGCGCGTGCGCGGAGGCCATCGCGGAAATCTTCAGCGAGGTCATCGTCGCGCCGGATTTTTATGCGGAGGCGCTGGCAGTGTTGCAGAAGAAAAAAAATCTCCGGCTGCTGCAAATGTTGAAATGCCCGTCGGCGGCGCAACCGTGGGACATGCGCAGCGTCGGCGCGGATTCATTTTTGCTGCAACAGCGCGATTTGAAGACGACGGCCGCCGCTGAATTGAAAATCGTGACGAAGCGGCAGCCGACGGAGGCGGAATTGAAAGCGATGCTTTTTGGCTGGCGCGTGGTGAAGCACTTGAAATCGAACGCGATTTTGTATTGCGGCGCGGACCGGACGCTCGGCACCGGTGCGGGCCAGATGAGCCGCGTGGATTCCAGCCGCATCGCGGTGTGGAAGGCAGGCGAGGCGAAATTGTCGCTCAACGGCAGCGTGGTTTGCAGCGATGCTTTCTTTCCTTTTCCTGATGGACTCATCACGGCGGCGGAGGCAGGCGCGACGGCGGCCATCCAGCCCGGCGGTTCGATGCGGGATGCGGAAGTCATCGCGGCGGCGGATGAGCGCGGCATGGCGATGGCGCTCACCGGCACGCGGCATTTCCGGCACTGAAAATTTATCTCACGCAAAAGCGCAAAGTTGCAACGGATTTTTGATTCACCGGAGCAGCCAGTAAATCAGCGCGAATTGGGCAGCGGTGACGGCAGCGATGAGGATCCACACGAAAAGTTCGCGGAAGCGCAGGCCTCGTTGCCGGGCGGCGGCGAGCCAGAATTGCAGTTTCGCGGAGCCAATCGTGATGGTGTCGCCGTTGCGGAGAATTTGATTTTGGAACGGCTCGCCGTTGATGGCGACCAGGGCGCTCGGCGCAACCGCAAGATTAAAACCGCCGCGGTGAAATTCGAGCGCGAGGTGCTGGTCCCAGACGCCATCGTCGTCGAGTTGCAATTGGTTCTCCGGCGCGCGCCCGACGCGGAAAGGAAAACGGCGGACAACCGTCCGGCTGCCCGCCTTCTTTCCCGAAAGAACGTTGAGTTGAATCATCAGAGTAACCGCTTTCCCACGTTAATCTGGTCGTTGGGATAAACCGGCGGATCCTTGGCCGGGTTTTTGAGGGCATCATCGTAATTCACCCGGATGCGCTGGCCGGTGCTGGCGCGGATGAGCCAGATTTTGCTATGGTTGGCAAAATCGGACAGGCCGCCGGCGGATTGAATGGCCTTGGTAACGGTGGTGCCATCGACGTAAAGCTGGCGGCTTCCGTGGCTGTTCACTTCGCCGCCGACGTAATAGACGCGGTCACCGGATTTCACGGTGACGGTCAGGCGGACGTAATATTTCGGAACGTAGCCGTCGTGAATCTCACTCTGCAATTCGCCGGCAGTCTTGCCGACGGCATCAACGGCGCCAATGAGCGACAGGGTGATGGTGCCATCTTCCTTGATGGACTCGATGTGATCCGGAATGATTTCAGGCGCGCCCGAAAAGGAGACAATTATACTGTCGCCCACGCGAAAGCGGGCCACCTCCGCGCCGTTTGGGGGCGCGGCAATCTGCCTGCCGGCGGCGGACTGTCTGGCGGCAGTCGGGGGTCGGGGGTTGTCTGAAAAGATCGGGTCTTGCGGCACTGAGCCGCAGCCGGTGAAAATCACGGCGGCGAACAGCCACGTGCAGGCGAATAATCCTCGAACAAATAATTTCATGGGCGCTAATCCTTGCGAAAGTGGGGACGCAATCAATACTTTTGTTTGATTTTCTTCGGGCCGGTGTCGCCACCGGAGCCTTTGTCCCGGGCTTCGGCGTCCTGTTCCTCCTCGTTCTTCGAGTAGTAGTAATAGCCGTGGTAGTAGCCGCTGTAGTAATAGTAGCTTTCGTCCTGCGACATGTTGATGTTGTTGAGGACGATGCCGATGAGGGTGCCGCCGACCTTTTCAATCATCTGCTTGGCGCGGATGTTCATCGGCTGCGGGTAGCGGCGGTATTGAATGACTTGGACGACCATGTCAATCTCGCTGGCCAGAATGGCGGCGTCGCTCACGCCCATGATGGGCGGCGAATCAAAGAAGACAAAATCATAGCGCCGCTTCAATTCAGCCACCATGTCCTTCATCGAAGCGGAACCGAGAATGTTCATGGAACTGCTCGGGAGTTTGCCGCTTGCCAGAAGGTCGAGCGTCGGGATGCTGGTCCGTTGGATGACCTCTTCCAGGGTGTTCTGCTTGAGCAGGTAATTGGTCAAACCCAGGCTGTTGCTGATCTTAAGCAGTTTGTGCAGCGTCGGGCGGCGCAGATCCGAATCCACCAGCAGCACGCGCTGGCCGGCCTGCGCAAACACGGTGGCGAGGTTGAGCACAGTGGTGGACTTGCCTTCACCCGCGCCGGCGCTGACCACGACGATGGAGTTGAGCCGATCATCCTTGCGCGAGAACAGGAGGTTGGTGCGCAACACGCGGTAGGCCTCGGCGTGCTGGCTTTCGGCGCCTTCGTCAATCAAATAGCCGACATTCTGCGGAATGACGCCGAGCACCGGCGACTGTAGAGCGCGCTCCACATCGTCAATGGTTTTCACGCTCGTGTCCAGATACTCAATGAAAAAAGCCAGACCGACGCCGACCATCAGGCCGATGACGATGCCGAGGATGATGTTCAGCGTTTTTTTGGGGCGGACAGGGCTTTTGCCCGGCTGTGCCTGGTCAACGATGGTCACCATGGATGTCGTGGGGATTTTCAAGTCGATTTCTTCGGAGGTGACTTTTGCCTGAAGCACTTTTTGAAAATCAATCATGTTTGCCTGCTTGCGTTTCAACTCCCAGTAAGGCTGGCCCCGTTCGGCTTCTTCCCGGTCCTTTTTTATGGCGTCCTCGACCGTGGCGGTTACCGTGTCGAGCGAAGCCTTCAATGAAGCCACCTGGGTGGACAGGCCGATCATGATGCCATTAACGCGGTCGTCAATCTGGGTGTTCAATTTGTCCACCAAATTTTGTTCGCGCATGACGGTCGGAAGATTGGTGGTGTAATCCACCTTCAACTGGGCCAGGTCTTGTTCCGTCTTGTGCAGAGAATCCAACAAGCCGCCCAGAGCCGAATCTGAAATCATCGTGGGCAGGACGTCCCGGAGTTGCGTTGGGTTCGTTGCCTGCAACGACTGCAGCCCGGTCAACTCCACCTTCAGCTTCATGTAATCCTTTTCCTGTTCAATCTGCTGGTCTTTGTAATGCTGTAGTTGCTCCTGGGTGAGAGTCGGACTCGGAGCGGTGGCATTCGGATCGGCGTCCACAATGTTCAATTCCTTGCGCAACCGGTCCACGTTGGTCTGGACGACCTGGATGCGATCCTCCGCCGCATGAAATTCCGCCACCAGGACCGCGATGCCTTTTAACGTGTTCGTGTTGCGCAGATCGAGGCGGTAGTCCTGATAAGCCTGCGCGATGCCGTTGGCCACCCGCGCGGCGTCGTCCTTGTCTTCGCTGTAGACGGTGATGTCAATCAACTTGGTGTTGCGCTCCGGGCTCAAGCTCATGTGCTGCTTGAGCAGTTGCATCGTATCTTCCGTCTTGAGCGGCACATTGCCGTTGTATTTTTTGCCCCAAGCATCATTCAGGCCCAATGCCTCAATCACCCGGCCCAGCACTTTTTCGCCCTGCATCTTCTGGAATTCAGTCTGGATGAAATAAGGGTCGTAGCCGCCGCCGGAATACGCTAAGCCGCCGCCCATGGGCTGAATGTCCGTGGCGTCAGGATTGATTTCGATGACGGCCGTGCTGGAATACGATTCTGGCAGGATGAAGGTGACGACCGTGGCGGTGATGGCGATGAGCAGGAAGACCGAGATGATGACCGTCTTGCGGATGCGGATGATGCGCCAATAGTCAAGAAAATGCAGGCTGGCTTCCTGCGGCGGCTGGTTTTTTACTGGTTCCATATGTCGAAAAACAATGGGAGACAGGGTAATGACCCTGCTCCCGTTCAAATCGTTCAAATTATTTTGCCTGACACCCTGGCTTTACTCAAGAACTTAATCGTCCTTAATAAGTCGCGGTGACACCCATGTAAATGCGGTTGCGCGTATAATCCTGCCCCGGCACGGCGGTTGTATACCAATCGAAGTTATAACCAATATCCGACGAGAAGTGGCGGTTAAAGGCGTAGGAAAGGTTCAAGCCCAGATTGTAAAAATCGGCGGACTGGCTGTTGAACTGGCCATTGTGATAGACGGAATATTGATAATGTCCCACCACACTGCCCATGAGTTTGGGGGTCAACGGATGGTTGATGGAGCCGTAGACCACCGTGCTTTCCTGATCCTGGGTGATGTGCCCCTGGCTATCAACCTGAACCGTGTCCGTCGCGTTTCGCGATTGCGTCACCCCCAACTGCGCGTAGCTTCCGGCGGCATACGTGTAAATCAGCGAGGCATCCGCGTAAGGCCCCAACGAACTGGTGGCACTGGGATCGTTGTAATAGGTGGTGTATTGCACACCCACGTTGGCGCTCCCTTTCAAATTCTCCAGAAACTCGTGCTGCACACCCACAAAGCCGTATTGCGACCGGTTGTCACGACTGTCGCTGTAATAGAATTTCGCCGTGATCGGATCAAAAGCAATCTGCTCGTTCCCGGTAAAATTGACCTGGCCAAATCTATATCCCACCAGAGCCGTTGTGGTCGTCGAAACGGCCCACTGCAACTCCAGCCCGATGATCTGCTCAACCCGATTCAATAGGCCGGCATAGCTCGGATTAGCTGCCGTCCCGCCGCTGTTCTCGTAGTCATAGAACGAATTTTGGTAACTCAACTCGGTGCTGAACTCCCGCGTCCAGTCTGAGTGCAGCGAGGCGTTCACCGTGTTGGCGATGTTATTTCCCTCCACGCGCTGCGGTGTTGCCGTGCCGACAGCAGTCAACCCTGGATCCTGCGCCACCATCAGCGTGTCTTCAACCCTGGCCTGCCAACGCGACGTGAACGCATGATCCAGCCACAAATCGAATTGATGGGTCTGGTCAACCGGGTTTTGACCCCCATTTTGCCGCGTCTGGTAAAAGTAAAGCCCGTAAGCATAACGCAGCCCGATTTCCGTTTGCTGCAACGGCATGTTCAGGCTGAATGAAGGACTTGCTTCAAATCCGAAACTGCCCTGCTTTTTCGACGAGGTGAGATAATTGTCGTCGTAAAACCCACGCAGGGTCGCCGACAGGCTCCATAACTTGGAGTTGTCCCAGGAATCCGGTGCATATGCGGCATGAAGCCCGACCGTTCCGGCCGCTGCCAGCCCCAAGGAAACAAAAATTTTCTTCATGACGCTCTGGTTAATAGACGGCTACCGGGCCTTTTTCACTCAAAAAAAGCGCCAAAGCCGATGACAATTTTCAAATTAGCAGAATGGCGAACTTTTTGTCAAAACAATTTTCACGTTAAGTTATTCTTCAAACCTGGGTTCCGGACACAATCACGTTTCCGTCCCGCCACGCTTTCGTTTCAAGTCCTTCGACAGCAGTTTCAATGTGAGAGTGTTGACCACGTCCTTTTGTTCCAGCCAGCCTTTTCGCGCAATCCCGGCGCCCAACCGCAGAAAACCGGCGTGTTCATTCCGGTGCGCGTCCGGGTTGATGACGCACTTCACGCCTCTGCTTTTTGCATAAGGCCACAGCCGCCAGTCCAAATCGAACCGATGCGGATTGCAGTTCAACTCCACCCACGTGCCGGTCGCGGCGCACGCTTCAATCACCGCCTGCATGTTGATCGGATATGGTTCGCGCTCCAACAACAACCGCCCCGTCGGATGCGCGAGGATGCGGACAAATTTGTTTTCCACCGCGCGAATCAACCGCTTCGTGTTCTCCGCCTCGTTGTTGCTCGGAACGTGCAAACTCGCCACCACCACCTCCAGTTCCGACAACAGCTCATCGTCGAAATCCAGCCGATCCTTCAAAATATCCACTTCCGTTCCCGTCAACAGCCGAAAATCGCTGCCGCGCCCCGCAAACTGCTCGTTGATTTTTTTGATTTCCTTGATTTGCTCGCGCAACCGCTCCGCATCCAGCCCGTCCGCCTGATACGATGACTTCGAATGGTCGGTGATTGCCCAATAGTCGAAGCCGAGGTTGTCCATGAATTGCGCGATTTCCTCCAGCGTGTTGTGGCCGTCGCTCCATGTCGAATGATTGTGCAGCGCACCCTTCAAATCCGTCCATTCGACTAATTTTGGCAAATCATTCGTTTCCGCCGCGGCAAACTCGCCGTGGTCCTCCCGCAACTCCGGTTCGATGTAAGGCAAATCAAGCCTTTCAAAAGTCTCTTCCTCGGATTTGCACTGAACCAGCAACTTCGGGTCGCGCGTCTCCTCCTTCGATTTGAACAGGCCGTATTCATTCAGCCGCAGCCCGCGTTGAATCGCGCGTTGCCGCATCGTGATGTTGTGCTCCTTGCTGCCGGTGAAATACGCCAGCGCAAACGGAAATTCCCTGTCGCTGACGACCCGCAAGTCGCACTGGATGCCGTCTTTCAATATCACGCTGGCCTTCGTCTCGCCTTTCGCCGTGACCTTGATGACGCCGGGCTGCCGCACAAAAAACTCAATCACCCCGGTCGGCTCCTTTGACGACGCCAGCAAATCAATGTCGCCAATGACTTCCTTGAAACGGCGCAAGCTGCCCGCCGCGCTGCAACGGACCACATCGGGATGCCCGCGCAAATTTTCCAGCAACGGTTCCGCCGCCAGCCACGCATCGCTCAACAAATGCTTGCTCGCGTAAGTCCGCCGACGCTCAATGCCTTCGAGAATGTTCGCCTGCGTTTTCTCGCCGAAACCGTCGAGTTCGGCCACCTTGCCTTTTTTACAGGCCGCTTCGAGCTTTTCAATCGAATCAATTCCGAGTTTTTGGCTCAACGCCTGGATTTTTTTCGGGCCGAGGCCGGAAATTTCCAGCATCTCAATCAAGCCGGGCGGAATCGAGTCTTTCAATTCGTCGTAGTATTTCAATTTCCCCGTCCCGACCAGTTCCGTGATTTTTTGCTCCAGCGCCTCGCCGATGCCCTTGATTTCGCCCAGCCGCTTTTCGGCCACGAGTTTCGCCAGCGGCTCGTTCAGGCTTTCAATCGTCCGCGCCGCATTCGCATAGGCGCGCGTCTTGAAAGGATTTTCACCCTTCAACTCCAGTAGCGTGCCGATTTCTGCCAGAATTTCGGCGACTTGGTCTTTGTCCATGCGGCGATTATAGGCAGGGGCAATGGTGTTGAGGAGCAAATAGTCCTGCGACAGGAGGGCGGATGGAATTCATTTTTCGATATTGCTCCTTGAAATTTCCCGGCATTTGATTAATGACTTGAAGATGGTTGCACGATCACAAGGTTGGGGGAAGCCCAACCGCAAGCTGTCATGAAACTTGAAGGGTTAAGTCTGTTTTTCCCGCAGGAGTATTTTCGGGCGGCGTTGCTGATGTCGTTGTTGAGTGTCTGGGTGCTGGTCGGGCTGTTTTATTATCTCAATCGCTATACCCGGCGTGATTATTTCACGGTTTGGACGGCGGCGTGGTTGTTTTATGCGTTGTGGCTGATGCTGAATTTTGACGTGCCGGACGCTGCGCCTGGCGGCCTGATTTTCATGTTCAAGCAGTGGTGTGTGGCCATATCGGCGGTGTTTCTGGTATGGGGGAGTCTCCGCTTCCTAAGCATTCCGGTGCCGCAACGCTTGTTTGGCTTGTTCATGCTGTTTCTGCTGGTCTGGACTTTTGTCAGCCCCCAGGTTCTTTCAAACTCCGTGGGAATCCAACTGCCTGTGTTCATCCTGCTCGGCTTGGGCAGCGTGTTTGCCGGCGCTTGTTTTTTCCGGCTGCGAAAAAAAACGCCTTTCGTGGGGGCGGGCATGTTGCCGGTGGGCTTTCTGTTGTGGGGACTTTATCTTGTGAGTTACCCGTTTCTGGAGCGATATAAAGACCTTTACAGCACCGGTTTTTTTGTTGTCGCTGTTTTGCAACTCTTCATCGCCGTCAGCATGATTGTGCTGGTGCTGGAGGAGGTGCGATACAACGCCGAAAAAATCCAGGCGGAAATCACCGCCGTCCGTTCGGAAAAAGAAGCCTTGCAGGTCAAAGTCCTCACCGCCGAGGAGGAATGCCGCACCCTTTATGACCGGGTCCGTCTCACCCAGGGTGCTCAACAGGCCTACGACGAATTGCGCCGGACGCAGCAGGTTGTCGTCCAACAGGAACGCCTCCGCGCGCTGGGGCAAATGGCCAGCGGCATCGCGCATGATATCAACAACGCACTGTCTCCCATTGTTGCTTATTCCGAATTATTGCTCACCAAGCTTCCGGATTTGCCGGAAGACGCGCGGCAATATCTTCAAACCATCAACCGGTCCGGGGATGACATCGTTCACATCGTCGCCCGGATGCGCGAATTTTACCGCCGGCGCTCCGATTCCGAGCCGTTGACCGAGGTGAACCTGAATCAAATCATCGAGGAGGTCATTGACCTGACCCGCCCGCGCTGGCGCGACGTTTCACAACGGGACGGCATCTCCATCCAGATTCAGCGCGCGTTGGAACCCAACCTGCCCTTGCTGTGGAGCGAGCCGAGCGACCTCCGCGAAGCGCTGATCAATCTGGTTTTCAACGCCGTGGACGCCCTGCCGCAGAGCGGCACCATCACGCTGACCACCCATCTCGTCCAAAGCCAGGCTGCTGAATCGCAAATACTGGTGGAGGTGCGGGACAATGGCGTCGGCATGGACGAAAAAATCCGCCAGCGCTGTCTGGAACCCTTTTTTACCACCAAAGCCCAACACGGCGGCACCGGTTTGGGACTCGCGATGGTTTACGGCATGATGCAGCGTCATGGCGGGACCGTTGACATTGACAGTTCCCCCGGTCGCGGAACCAGCGTCCGGCTCACGTTCCCCGTTCGAAAGGGAATTCCTGAAACCGCCTTGACTCCCACGCCTCCAGACAAACCAAGCCGCCCGCTCAACATCCTTTGCGTTGATGATGAAGAAAGTATCCGGCAGCTTTTGAAAGATTGTCTTGTCCATTTCAACCATCGGGTGACACTCGCCACCACCGGCAAGGAAGGATTGGAATTATTCCGCGCTGCCAGGAAAAAAAAACAGCCCTACGAAGTCGTCATCACGGATTTGGGGATGCCCGATATTGACGGGCATCGGGTTGCCCGCCACATCAAGGCAGAGTCCCCCGGCACGCCGGTCATCATGATTACCGGCTTGGGAACCATCATGGAGGAAAACAAAGAAACCATCCCGGACGTGGACGCCGTAATGAACAAACCGCCGCACATGCACCAGTTGAACCGTCTCCTTCTCCGCCTCACCGATCCAAATCGGCGCGGGCCGTGAACTTTTCCCATCCAACCTGAACTGCGCCGTATTCACCGGATTTCCCGCGACTCGGATTTTTGCCCGGGTGGCAAATTTAAGTTCCGCGTTCCGGGTTCAAAGTTCAAAGTTGTTTATTCAAATCCTGATCCTAATCTTAATCGTAATCTTTAACCGGTTCCACGTCCCGGATCACGATTAAGATTAGGATTATGATTAAGAGAAAAAACCTGCCGGTCGCGCTCACCATCGCTGGTTCGGACAGCGGCGGCGGTGCGGGCATCCAGGCCGATTTGAAAACGTTCGCCGCCTGCGGCGTCCACGGCGCGTGCGCCATCGCCTGCCTCACCGCCCAAAATCCCCGGCGCGTTTTGGGAGTTGAAGCGTGCTCGCCCAAAATGCTGCGCCGACAAATCGAAGCCGTGTTCGAGGAATTGCCACCGGCAGCGGTGAAAACCGGAATGTTGTTTTCAGCCGAAAACGTCCGTGTCATCACTGATTTTTTTGGAGCGCTGGCGGATCGCCTGCGAGTTCCGCTGGTCGTTGACCCGGTGATGGTCTCCACCAGCGGCGCGAAACTGCTCGAATCGAGCGCGGTAAGAATTCTCAAGCAACAACTGCTGCCGCTGGCCAGGCTCGTCACGCCAAATTTGGATGAGGCGGAAACTTTGACCGGGCACAAGCCGGCTTCAGTTGAAGAAATGCGGGAAGCGGCGCGGAAAATTCACTTGCGTTTCGGCTGCGCCGCGCTGGTCAAAGGCGGCCATTTGCAGAACTCCCGTGACGCCGTGGACATTTTTTTTGATGGCAAGACCGAATTGCTTCTGACCGCGCCGTTCGTGAAGGGCGTCCGCACACACGGGACCGGCTGCACCTATTCCGCCGCGATTTGCGCCGCGCTCGCGCTGGGACATGATTTGCCGCGCGCGGTGGAAATCGGCAAAACATTTGTCACCGCGGCAATCTCACGAAGTTACCGGATCGGAAAATATTTCGCGTTGGAGTTCAAGCTTTAGCTTGTTGCCCGGGCATACTGAAACGCGAACTCCAACTTACGGCCTTTGCAGCCGGAAAAACTGATTGGCATTCGTCATGTTGATCAAAATCACATTTTGGTTGTTCGTCACGAACGACGCCGGATTGCCCGTGCTCCACGCCACCGGCGAAACGAGATTGGTCGCCGTTTGAAGAACGAACCCATCGGGATAAACCGGCCACGAGATGGAAATGTTTGTGCCGTTTTTCAGGGCGTTCAGCGAGGTCGAGAAAAATTCCCACGCCAGAGCGTAGGTTTCATTGGTGGTGACGGTGGAGCCGCCTGCTTTCCAAACCTGCAGATCGTAAGGGCCTTGCGCGAGTTTCGGCAGGAATATGTGCTCAACATTATCCACCAGGCTGGTGCTGCAAGCGACGAGATTGCTGTTGGCGGCGTTGTAAATAAACAGATTGAGATTGTTGATGCTGGACTTGTTTTGATGGCGGTTCCAAACAAGTGTCGCCGTGGCGGTGAATGTGGCGTTGCTGACGCTGTTGGTGACGTTGAAAAAATAATGTTTCACGGCGTCGCTGCTGCTGGTGCTGGTGTTGGTGTTGAAATCCCAACCGCTCCAGGCGCTGATGGAATTGGTCATGACCACGGGCGGATGGGCGCTGCCGTTAGGAATGTTTGTGGCAAAATTGTAGCCGTGCTTGCCGCCGGCGAGTTGTTCGTAGGCATTGAAAAGGTTCACAATGCCGGCGCCGTAACGCGCGTCGAGCGGCGATGAAGTGGAATTGGTCCAGTCCAAAGACTTGACCGCGCCGTTGAGCAGCAGCGCCTTCACCGTGCGAAGGTCCGCGGCAGCATTAGTGGTGTCGCTCCCGCCGTCGCCGTGCAGTCCCGCCTGCATCAACACCGCCGCCGCGCCGGAAACATACGGCGTGGAATAACTCGTCAGACCTGCCAGGCCCGGCGCGGTGATGTCGGGCTTGCAGCGGCCGTTGTCCACCGTCGGGCCGATACTGGAAACGCCGTTATAAACGCCAACACTTAGCCCGTTGTAACACGTGGAAGGCGGACAGACGCTGCCGCCGTTGCCTGCGCCGGAAACGAAGAGCGAATGATTCGTCGCTGCATAATTGTCGTAGGCCGAGTCAATCGCCTGCTGCGCGGCCACGGATATCTGGCTGGGAACCGAACCAAAAATGAAACTCTGGTTAACAATCATGTCGCTGCTGTTCGCCCCGGACAGCGAGCACGACCAATTCGGAATAGGGCCCGATAGTTTGACATAATAATTCGCGTCGTAGTTGTTCACGTGGGCCACGTTGGTCGCCACGCCGTAGGCCGGCCCGTAAAAATAGTCGCCGACCGCATCCGCGTGGGATGACCAGTCGCCAACGGAATTAGGATAGCTGGTGCTGGTGCCCAGACCTGAAATATAAGTAAAAAGCGCGACAGGTTGGATGACGTTGGTCGGATTGACTTCCCAACTGTTTGTGCTGCCATTGTCGCCATTATAGGCTTCCGGTTGTCCCACATGGATGCCGGTGCCGTTGAGGTTCGTCGTCATCGCGCGCAACAGAGAGACGCCGAGGGTGTTGAGGTCCTGCGCGCGAACTGTTACGCAAAAAAATCCAGCAAAAATGAAGGCGAGGATTCGTTTCGATGGATTTTTCATGGCTCCGGTTTGCAGTAATAATACCATTTTCTCGGCAAAATTCCAGCCGGTTTTCGCCGGAGCATTGGGGCGCGGTCGGCCTGTCCGCACTCCGTCTCAAGATGAATTTTGAGAATTGTATGCCTTTTTTTGCGCCGGTTGAATTAGATTGGAATCCATGTCCGGCACGCTGGTCATCAACGAAATCTATTTGAGCCTGCAAGGCGAAAGCACCTTCGCCGGATTGCCGTGCATTTTCGTCCGGCTCACCGCCTGCGACCTGCGCTGCTCCTATTGCGACACCGCCTACGCCTTCACCGATGGCAAAAAAATGCCGCTTGAAGAAATTCTGGCGAAAGTCCGGGAACTGGCCGCGCCGTTTTCAAACTCTCAACCCTCAACCCTCAACTCTCAACTTCCCTTGGTCGAACTGACCGGCGGCGAGCCGTTGCTCCAGAAAAAATCCCTGCCGCTGATGAAATCGCTTTGCGACGATGGTTTCACGGTCTTGCTCGAAACCGGCGGCGCGCATGACATTTCGCCGGTTGACCCGCGAGTTCATCGCATCATGGATTTGAAATGTCCTGCCAGCGGCGAGGTTGAACGCAATCGCTGGGAAAATCTCAAACACCTGAAGGCGACGGACGAAATCAAGTTTGTCATCGGCACAATGGAGGATTACCAATGGGCGAGGCAAAAAATTTCCCAGCACAGGCTGGACTTGGCATGCCCATTGCTGTTTTCGTGGGTTCATCCGCTTGCGCCGGAACAACAAAATCCGTCGCTGAAGAAGGTTCCGGCCGGCCAAACGCCGGTTTCGCGGCGCGAGCTGGCTGAAAAAATCATCGCCGACGCATTGCCGGTGCGATTTCAGGCGCAGTTGCACAAAATCATCTGGCCGCCCGAACAACGCGGCGTTTGACGCATGAAAACAAAACAAATTCTGGACCTGTTGCGCGCCCATGAATCGCGCAACGTCGTCCACATGGAACCGGACGGCTCGTGGCCGATTGTCTGGGAGCGCGCGAAGGATGTCTTTGTCTGGGACGCCGACGGCAAAAAATATCTGGATTTGACCGGTGCGTTTGGCGTCGCCGCGGCTGGCCACACGAATTCAAAAGTCGTCAAGGCCGGCCAGGAGCAAATGGGCCGGTTGTTGCACGCGATGGGCGACGTGCATCCCGCTGCGCGCAAGGCGGAACTCGCGCGTGAATTGAGCCGCATCACCTTCGAGCGCTGGACGGGCGGCATGAAAACCGGCAAGGTCATTTTCGGCAACTCCGGTTTTGAGGCCGTCGAGGCCGCGCTCAAGACCGCGATTCTGGCCACCGGCAGGCACGGCGTGGTGGCGTTCACCGGCGCGTATCACGGACTCGGCTACGGCGCGCTCAACGCCACGCACCGCGATTTTTTCCGCAAGCCGTTCCAGCCCCAACTCCGCGAATTCGTCCGCTTCGTCCAGTTTCCGGCGCGAGCTGCCGACCTTGCCACCGTTGAATTCCAAATCCGCCACCTGATCCGGCGCGAATGGATTGGCGCGATTCTCGTCGAGCCGGTGCAGGCGCGCGGCGGCATCAACGTCCCGCCGCCGGAATTTCTGCCGCTGCTCCGGAAACTGTGCGATGAGTTCAGCGCGCTGCTGATTGCCGATGAGATTTATACCGGCTTCGGACGCACAGGAAAATGGTTCGCGTGCGAACATGCCGGCGCCACGCCCGATTTGATTTGTCTCGGCAAGGCACTCACCGGCGGCTTTCCGCTCTCGGCGTGTGTCGGCCGCGCCAATCTCATGGACGCCGCCTGGCCGGCGTCGCGCGGTGAGGCAATCCACACCAGCACCTTCCTCGGCAACCCCGTCGGCTGCGCGATGGCGCTGGCGCAGATCGCGGAGATTGAAAAATTGAAACTGCCCGAACGCAGCGCGCAACTCGGCGAATTCCTGCTCGCCGAACTGCAATCGAAAATTCCAAGCGGAAAATTTCAAATCGCCGTGCGCGGACAAGGTTTGATGGTTGGTGTTGAATTGCGACGACACGACGGCTCGCCCGCCTGCGTCGAAACGTTCGCCGCTGTCAAGGAGCTGTTGCGGCGCGGGTATATTTTCCTGCCGGAAGGCGAATACGGCAACGTCATCAGCTTCACGCCGCCGCTCACCATCACCAGGGCGCAACTGGCAAAGGCCGTCGCCGCGCTCGCGGAGGTTTTGGCCACAGATTGACACAGATGAACACAGATTTTTCCAGTTTGGTTTTTCATCTGTGACCATCTGTGTTTATCTGTGGCTGGTTTTGAAATGAAACTTTCGGAAATGCGTGAAGTTCTGGACCGGCGCGGGATTCAACTGACCAAATCCCTCGGCCAGAATTTCCTGCACGACGCAAACCAGTTGCGGCGAATCGTTGAGGTAGCTGAACTTTCAAAAACGGACAAAGTTCTGGAAATCGGGCCGGGACTCGGGCCGCTGACGAAATTACTGCTGGAAAAATCCGGCGAAGTTCTGGCGATTGAAAAAGATGGCCGGCTGGTGGAATTTTTGCGCGAACGGTTCCTGATAAATTCGGAGGGACGAGTTCCACGAGTCCCAAATCAAAATGCGACGCCACAAAGTCAGGGACTCGCAGAGCTCGTCCCTCCGAAACTTGAGTTGCTCCACGCCGACGCGCTGGAGTTTTTGAGAGCGGGACAGGCTTTCAGCCTGTCTTCATCTGTTAAAAAGTCAGAGACAGGCAAGATGCCTGTCCCACTTGATTGGAGCGATTGGAAACTCGTCGCCAATCTGCCGTATTCCGTCGCCTCGCCGATTTTGGTGGAACTCGCCTGTGGCAATCGCGCACCCAAACGCATCGTCGCCACGCTGCAATTCGAAGTCGCGCAGCGGCTGATGGCACAGGCGGACGACGACGATTACGGCATTTTGACCCTGCTGGTGCAATTGGATTTCGAGCCGCAAAACATTTTCAAAATTCCGGCGGACTGTTTTTTCCCCGCGCCGGACGTGGACTCGGCGTGCGTGGTTTTAGAGCGCCGTGCGCAGCCCCTGCTGCCGGAATATCTTCGCGTGAACTTTGTAAAAATCGTCAAGCGCGCGTTTTCGCAGCGTCGCAAGATGATGCTGAAATTGTTGAAAGAAGATTGGCCGAAGGAAAAATTGGAAGCCGTGTTCGCCGAACTAAAAATCTCGCCGCAGGAACGCGCGGAGAAATTGAGTTTGGCGCAATTTGTTGAACTCACCAACCTTCTTGCCGCTGAAATAATGGCCGAGGAAATTTTTGATGTTGTCAACGAGCGCGACGAGGTGATTGACCGGAAGCCGCGCAGTGAGGTTCATGCGCGCGGGCTGTTGCATCGCGCGGTCCACGTTCTGGTTTTCAATTCACGCGGCGAGATATTCCTGCAAAAGCGTTCGATGAAAAAGGACCGTCAGCCGGGCGTCTGGGATTCGTCCTGCTCCGGCCACGTGGATTCCGGCGAAACCTACGATGAAACGGCAGTCCGCGAATTGCACGAGGAACTCGGATTGAAAGTGAACGCGCCGCCGCAAAAGCTTTTCAAGATTGACGCCTGCGCGGAGACGGACGCGGAATTTGTCTGGGTCTATCGTTGCGAGAGCGAAGGGCCGTTCGTGCTGCATTCAGATGAAATCGAGACGGGCGGCTGGTTCGCACCGGAGAAAGTCACGAGTTGGATTGCGGAAAAGCCGGAAGAGTTTGCGAGCGCGTTTGTGTTGATCTGGAAAATGTTTAACAGGTAGGGCGCGTCACTCCGTGCGCGCCGGTCCTTGCGGACGGCCGCCATTGCGCAAGCGTCGGGCAGAGGACTGCCCGCCCGACCATTTACGGCACGCTCAAAATCTCCGGGCGCAATTGACCGATACATTGATTCGGCAATCGCTGATCAATTGAACCGGGAACAGGCCTTTCCAAATCCACATGGCCATCTGCGAAAGCAACATTGGCCATTTGTGAATGCCGGAAATGTCCGTTGGGCTGATAACGTGGACTGGAATAATTGGTCCCTTCAAAATCCAGCCAATACCATTCTTCAAACATTGGATGCGTCGGAGACGCAGGAGGCTGAAAAGTGTTCACTTGCGCGGCATCACCAAACAATACGGTTTCTGTCGGTTTGGAAACGCGGCTGATATTTGCGTGCGCATTGATGTTTGGCGGCGAAAGATATTTGTTGCAGCCGTAACTGAAAACCACGTTCGTGCCCTTGGGTTTGAACGAGGGCGAGTCCCACACCGGAGACGGACAAAGCCGGACATCGCTGCCGTTCAGATAACCAGACAGCGCGCCGAGGGACAAATCAAAGGCGCGCTGGCCTTCGTTGTGTCCGTTGTAATTTTCCAACCATCCAAACCACCAGAGCGCACCGTTCAGGCCGTTGTTGGTCTTCAAGGTAAAGTTGTAAAAAAAACACTTTCCGTTGTTGTCGGCCCAATACAATTGCGTGGCGATGCCGAGCTGGCGCAGATTGCTTTGGCACGCGGCGCGCTGCGCGGACAGTTTTCCCCTGGCCAGCACCGGCAGCAGCAGCGCCGCCAGAACCGCGATGATGCCGATGACGACAAGCAGTTCAACCAGGGTAAAAGCGTGACAGGTGACACGTGACAGGTGACATATATGCGACCGGGGCGTAACGCCACTCGCCTTGTCACCCGCCACTAGCCACTTGCCATTTTTTTTCATAGCAGGTCGGCGCGCACGCGGTAAAAGGATTTGTCCGAAATCACGTTGGTGTCCTGCAAAATTAGAGTCGTTCCGTTGCCGGAAGTCGAAATTGAAGCATCCATCCACGTTTGAAGGTCCGCCGTGCGTTGCAGTGTGTAAAGCCAGTTGGTCTGACTGATGAATTGAACCTGCCAGACGCCGTTGGAGAAATTGCCGGTCAAATCCTGAATCGCCGGCGGCACGATGCCGGCGAAGCTGACGTCGGGCAACGACGGCGCGTGTTTGTGCGAGTTGTAAGGCGCGGACGGGTCGCCTTCATATTCACCGGCGGCCACGGAGAAGCCAATCCACGAACCGTTTGTGAGCGCCAAGCCGTCCAGTCCCACCTGCGCGTATTCCCACTGGCCGTGAACGCCGCTATAAGGATTTTCCGGGTCGTCCGGCGTCCAATAGGAATTCGTGCCGCGATCGGGTGCGGTCAAAAGACCGCCGGCATCGCCGAGTTCATTCCACAATTCCCAGTTCGGACCAAAATAACCTCCCCAATACAAATCGTTGGTGTTCAAAGGAGCCGCCGCGTCCACATCCACCGTGGCATTCGTCAGGAAACCATTGGGGAAATAATTCGTGCTGCTGCCATCCGTGATGCCGATGCCGCCATCGCCCTTGAGATTGTAACCGATGCCTTCAACGTAAGTGCCGCCAGCTTCGGAGGCCACCACATAGAGCCGCGGGTCGGCGGCCAGAATCGCAGCGAGCATCTGCGCGCCTGTGGCGGTGCCGTTGAACCGGTATCCCCACACGAATGTCTTGTCCGCGACGGGCGCGGGAACCGTCGTGTAGCCGGACGATTCCGGAGTGCTCCATTCAACCACCATCGCGGCGCGATTGGTGCCGGAACCAGCCCAGAGCCGGATGTCATCACGCGAAACCGCCTGTGATTTTGAGGCGAAAAACAGGCCGGCCAGTGCCAGCGGAACGAACAGTGTCTTTTTCATGTGCTGATCTTTCAATTTTGTCCCGCAACAATGCGGAACGGGTTTTGGTTGAGAGACCAGCGCGAAGCCTGAAAGCAAAACGCCTCCAGACTCCGCAAAACGGGGAATGAAGGCATTCGACGAGTTCCGCCAAAAACAGTCTGGCGAACCGGCCTCATCCTTCTCTTTGCGGAGAAGCGCTCCGAAACGCTCGGAGCCGACGAGCGCAATCAAACCGGTATCCTGACTTCGGCCTCAAACCTCATTCCGCCTTCCCGCTGCCGGTGGCTTTGGAATTTGTAGCCGTTACAGTGGCGCAACCGTCCCGGATTCACACCGGGTTCCCAGACATTTGACTGCAATGTTGGCGGAATAAACTTCCGCCGTTTCAAAGAACGGTTCCTTTTTACGCCGATTAAAAATTTTTCCAAGACAAATTTGCCAAAAGTTCCGCGCTTGCGCGGCGTTGTGCGCGACGACTATAATCGCGCCCCATTTTAATTATGAGCAAAACACCCATTCGCGTGGCCATCACCGGCGCCGCCGGCCAAATCGGTTATTCACTCCTGTTCCGCATCGCCTCCGGCGCGGCGTTCGGCCCGGACCAGCCGGTCATCCTGCACCTCATCGAAGTGCCGGACGAGAAGGCCATGGCCGCACTTGGCGGTGTCTGCATGGAATTGGACGACTGCGCGTTTCCGCTGCTCAAAGGCCTCGTGCCCACCTCGAATCTCGACGAAGGTTTCAAAGGCGTGAACTGGGCGTTGCTCGTCGGCGCCGTCCCGCGCAAGGCCGGCATGGAGCGCAAGGATTTGCTCGGCATCAACGGGAAAATTTTCACCGGCCAGGGCAATGCCATCGCCAGGAACGCCGGGAGCGACGTGCGCGTGCTGGTTGTCGGCAATCCGTGCAACACCAACTCGCTCATCGCCGCGAACAACGCGCCCGGCGTGCCGAAGAATCGTTTCTTCGCCATGACCGCGCTCGACGAAAACCGCGCCAAGTCGCAGCTCGCCAAAAAAGCCGGCGCGGACGTAACCGCCGTCACGAACCTCGCCATCTGGGGCAACCACAGCGCCACGATGTATCCCGATTTCTTCAACGCGCAAATTTCCGGCCAGATGGTCCCGTCTGTGATCAAGGATGAGGCGTGGCTCAAGGGCGAATTTATCACGACGATTCAGCAACGCGGTGCGGCCATCATCAAGGCGCGCGGATTGAGCAGCGCCGCCAGCGCCGCCAATGCCGCCGTCAACACGGTTTACAAACTCACGCACCCGACGCCCGCCGGCGACTGGTTCAGCGTGGCCGTCCATTCCGACGGCAGCTATGGCATCGAGAAGGGTTTGATTTTCAGTTACCCAATCCGCAGCAACGGCAAGGATTTTGAAATTGTCCATGGTTTGCCGCTCAACGATTTCAGCAAATTGAAAATCGCCGCGTCCGAGGCCGAACTCAAGGAAGAGAAATCGCTCGTCGCCGACTTGTTGCCGAAATAAAAACCGACCCCGTGCGGATTGAATTTCTACGGCCAGCTCACCCGGTAATACCGGTGCGTCTGGTTGGTGGCCGCGCCGGAATCAACGAACTGGTATGAGCCGGAACCCGGCGGCACGTCCGTCACCTGTCCCAGCACCGTCCAGTTGGTCATCGCCAGCGAAAGGTTGGTCGTGCCCAGGATGGTAAAGGTGTAGCCCGGCGTGTTGGTGAAGGAGAGGTGAAACGAACCGTTGCCCGCCAAAGCCGAGCCGCGCAACGCCGGTGGCGCGGGCGGTGGCGGCGGCGTGACTGCCGGTGTCACCACAAATTCCGCCCCGGGATCCGTCATGGTGTAGTCGTTGAAGACAAAGGAAGTCATCGTCGGAATGGG
>Ga0265337_1000105_pt1 | contig 41898 bp, 39 predicted proteins | sample 42122metaG_FD_192441 | JGI IMG/M metagenome (GOLD analysis project Ga0265337, IMG submission 192441) | Rhizosphere microbial communities from Carex aquatilis grown in University of Washington, Seatle, WA, United States - 4-21-22 metaG | ecosystem: Host-associated > Plants > Roots > Rhizosphere >... | reverse complement strand
ACGCCCCGCTGCCTGCGCTATATCGCCGACTCCGTGCTCGCCGTAGATCCGGTACCGCCACGACCGCCTGAGCGCATATCGTCCTTTACCGGGCTGCCCGATTCTGGCCGGACGAGACGTGACGTCCATCGCCGCGCAGGCGCGATGACCCGTGGAGGCCGGGCGCGCTACAACCGGGAATTCCGGGTAGGTGAAGCCATCCGAGATTCCCGGCGGTGGGGAGTGAACGATGAATTCCGGCCCGGCGCGATGGGCACTGGCGCACCTGGACGCCTGGACCTGGCTCGTCGCGGAGTACCGCATCTGGGTGATCGTGATCGCAAGCGTCATCGGCATCGCGGCACCGCTCCTGAGCGCATCCAGGAAGCGCCGGCCACGGCCGGCGCCTTCCGTAGTGATCCGCAGCGCCGCCATGGCACTAGGGTTCTCCGCCGCCGCGGTGGCTGCCTGCTCGCTGCTGCACTTCAGCGACCTGCGCTGGCTAGCGCCTAGCCAGCGGGCGACCGCGCACCTGAGCGCGCCAGGCGGCCCGTTCAGCTTCGCCAGGCCAATCGTAACTGCGGTCAATTCAGTCGCAGGCATCCCGGCCGAGTTCCGGGCTACCCAGGTGTCCGTCCACGTCGCCGTCACCTGCGCACTCCTGGCTCTGGCTGCTCTCTTCGCGGTGGCCCTGACCTGGCGCCGCGCCCGCCGCGCCGACATCAGGCAGATCGTGCGGGAAGAAATACAAAGATCAGCCGCCGCGTACGCGCCGAAACCGTGATCCCGCGACGCCCGGAGCAGCCACGCCGACACGGCACAGGTAACCCCGATATGAGCCGCTGGCCGATCCACTGCCTTCTCCGGACAGAACGTTCAGAACGGCGGTTCGCGCGCTCTGCCTGCGCGTACATGGAGTGATTAGCTTGTTCATTGCCGAGGCTTCGGCTGTCTGCTGCCGGCAGCGGGCGGTCTGTGGCGGCTGGGACCGGTTCGGTGCTTGTTGCGTGAGCGGCAGTGCGGTCATCGGCGGGCGGGTCTGCTGCCTTCGGCGGGGGACCGGCCGCAGGTGTGCCGGCCGCCGGAGGCTAGTGTCGGTTCGTGCCTGCCGTGCGGTTCGTGGTGCAGTTGCATGACGCGACGACGCTCCATTTCGACCTGCGCATCCAGGCCGGCGAGGTGCTGCGCTCCTGGGCCGTCCCGAAGGGACCGTCGCTCGATCCCGCTGTGCGGCGCCTGGCCGTCCCCGTCCAGGATCATGAGCTGCGGGCCGGTGAGTTCGAGGGGGTGCACGACGGGCAGCGGCGGGGCAGCGGCACGGTGATCATCTGGGACGAGGGACTCGCCGAGATCACCCGCGATGAGCCCGGCCGCCTGGCCTTCACCCTGCGCGGCAGCAAGCTGGCCGGCGGCTTCGCGCTGACTCGCACGGGAGAGCGCCGGTGGGTCCTGGTCAAGGCAAGGGACGCCGGCGCGCGGCCCGGCTCGGACATCGTTGCCGAACGGCCGGCGAGCGTGCGCACTGGACGGACCTGGGAGGAAGTCGCCAGGCTGGCCGCTCCTGGCGGGCGGGCGCAGGGAAGTCCCGGCAGCGGCACGGTCCAGGGCCGGTGACGTCGGGACTCGCTCCATACCGCCGAATGCTGATCCAGGTATGCGATGGCCCGCGGTTCTCTTTTGCTCCCGGTGTCCAGCTCGTGGGCACCGCGTCTCGGCCGCCGTTTGGATGTCGCTTCGCGATGGCTTCGCCAACCTAGACCCGGCACCCGTTGTCGCCCTCGCCCTAGACGGCGGCTTCATCGACAAGGCATCCCTGGAGGCCTTCTTCGACCGGGTCATGACCCGGGCCGCCCGACCAGCAGAGCCGCTGACCCGAAGTCCCCTGATTCCGGTGGAATTAGAGCCAGGTGGACTCATCAGGTTGGCGGCGCCCGGCAGCGACGGCGCGGTCCCGAGCCCCTGGGTCCCAGGCGCTGCCGCCGCAGCCGGTGACGAACGCTGACACGGCCCGCAACGACGGGAGCGGCTCACCGTGAACGACAGCCAGAAGGGGTGGACGGGGACGCTCCAGGCCGGGACCGCCGGGACATCTCCCGGTAGGCCGGCATAACTGCCTAGACGTCTTCGACGGCTGCCCCAGCGCGGGACGTAAGATACAGAAGAGACAGAAGTTACTATCGTTAATTTGACAGGCCCCCTGGGTGTGTCAACGATGGGGCTATGGGGCGGTCGAGCGACAGGCGGGGGAACCGTGGTGGTGTCGAATCCGGGTGAGGCCACCCAGACGGCTTCGTTGCGGGAAGCCGGGCTGCTAGGTCGTGCCCTGGACGCCGAGCTGGATCGTTGGGTCCCGGCGGTCTGCCGCGACACAGGTGCGGCGTTGGCTGCGTTGTGCCCGTTCGATGGCGACCAGCGACTGATCACGCACATTTACGCTCAGGAGACCCGGGGGGACACCGGTCGCGTGATTAAGGGTGGCCTGCTGGGGCGGACCGTCCTGGGTGAGGGTGAGACCTTAGATGGCTGATCACGCCCGGCCCGAGTGGTCGGCGGACGACCTGGCTGGCCTGTCCGAGGCTGCGGACGTCGTGTCTGCGCGGAAGGCGCGACTGGCCGAGGTCGAGGTGGCCAGAGTCCAGCGGCTGGTGGCCTCGCACAACCAGGTGCACGACATGATCGCGCGCGCTGTCCCGCTGCACGAGGTGCTCACCACTGTTTGTGAGGCTATCGAGCGGTACGACCCGTCTCTGTTGGTGTCGGTGCTTCAGCGCGACCCGGAGACCAACACCTTGCACTCCGGGGTCGGACCTTCGTTTCCGCAGGCGTACTTCGATGCCGCCGAGGGCACCCCGATCGGCCCCAGCACGGGCACCTGCGGCCCGGCGGCCTGGTTCGGTCAGCTGACGATCTCCGAGAACCTCGACGAAGACCCAAACTGGGCGCCCATCCGTGAGGTCTCCCATGTGGTGGGTGTGGCGCACTGCTGGTCGATGCCGGTGAGAGACTCCTCCGGCGAGGTGCTGGGCACCTTGGCGTTCTACGGGCGTGCACCTCGCACACCGGGTCCGGAGCACTTGGCGCTGTTGCAGGACTGGGCCCGCACTGTGGGGACCGCGATCGAGAGGTCCCGCAACCTGGACCGGCTCACCCACGATGCCCGCCACGACGGGTTGACCGGCCTACCCAACCGGCTCGCCATCCTCGAGCACCTCGAGCTCGAGTTGCGGAAGGTCCGGCCCGATGCGGTGGTCGCGGTGCTGTTTATCGACCTAGATGGGCTCAAGGCGATGAATGACGCCCTTGGTCACCACGTGGCCGACGAGATGTTGCGAATCCAGGCGCGGCGGTTGCCCCAGGCACTGCGCGGCAACGACTTCGCCGGCCGGCTCGGCGGGGACGAGTTCATCGTGATCGCCGAGGGGGTTCAGGACGCCGACGAGGCGGGTCGGCTCGGCGCCCGGCTGCTGGAGGTCATCGCGCAACCGTTGACCGGCCTGACCTCGATGGCAGTGACCGCCAGCATAGGTATCGCCCTCGTCCGAAGCAATGACGTTGACGCCAAGGAGGCTCTGCGCAGAGCCGACGAGGCAATGTACGAGGCGAAGCGGGCGGGCAAGGACCGCTGCGTCTTCGCCGAGATCGCCGAAACCGTCCAAGCCAGCCGACGAGTCCAGATCGCCCGGGCCTTGCGCGGCGCAGAGACCCGGGGCGAGATGCGGTTGGTCTACCAGCCGATCATCGCTCTTGCCACCGGCAAGACCGTCGCCGTCGAGGCCCTTCCGCGCTGGACCAGCCCAGAGGTCGGCGACGTCGAGCCGGCCGAATTCATCCCTGTGGCCGAGGACACCGGCAGCATTCTGCTCATCGGCGCCTGGGTGCTCCTGCACGCCTGCGAATCCACCGCCGTCCTCGCCACACACGGGCTGGACCTGCACGTCAACGTCTCCGCCGTCCAGGTCACCAACCCCGACTTCGCCACTTGGGTACGCCAGACCCTCTCTCACGCCCAGTACCCCGCACACAGGCTTGTTCTTGAGATCACTGATACGGCCCTTGCCCGCGACAACGAGGCCGTTCTGACCAACCTGCGGGACTTGGCCGGTCTCGGCGTCCGGATCGCCCTCGACGACGTCGGCGTCGGTCACCTGTCGCTGCAATGGCTGTACGACGGTCTGCTTGCCGTTTTGAAGCTCGACCGCATCCTCGTTGCTCGGCTGGGCACCGAACGCGGCCGAGCGATCGCCGCCGGTGTCATAGCCACCGCCCACGCCGCCGGATGCACTGTCAGCGCCGAAGACGTCGAAACCGACGAGGAGCTACACCACCTTGAAGCACTGGGCTGCGACACCGCCCAAGGCTTGTTCATCGCCATACCCAGCCCCCTCGAACGCCTCTCCGGCCTGGCTGCCGACAGCGCGAAGTCCCGCGCACCAGCTCAACCCACTGGTTGAAGTTGTTAGGGGACCCCGGTCTCCCCGCCCGGGCCCCCATTGGGTCAGGTCAGGGACGCCCAGAACTCGCGCAGGACGGCCGCCGCCCGGGCGGGGTCCTGCAGCATCCACCAATGGCCGAGTCCGTCGAGGGGGACAGTGCGGGCCCCGGCTCGCGCGGCGGCCCTGGCCGCCGTGGCCGCGCCCAGGAAGGGGTCCTCGCCGGGGATGATCGCCAGTCCGGGGGCTGGGATGGCCGCGAAGTCCGGGCCCCACTGCCTGCCGACATCCACGGCCGAGCGGTACAGGTCCAGGATGCAGTCGGTCATGGTCAGGCTGAGTTGCGATGCCAGGTCAAGGGCCGGCTCCTCGGGCACCCCGAACCTCTGGAAGATGCCGGCCCGCTCCCGGGCCGGGACCGCCAGTTGCTTCTCCCAGTAGTCTTCCCCTGCCCGCGGTGTCTGCCAGATCTTGGCGAGTTCGTGCCACTCGAACCCGGGGTCGCCGATGCCGGCGGCATCGGTGACCCAGGACCGGACCAGCTCGGGCCGGGTCGAGACCACCCGGACCACGAATCCGCCGCCCCAGTCATGCCCGACGAGATCCGCCGGATCGTCCAGGGCCTCGAGCTGTGCCACAAGCCAGGCGACGTACTCGTCCATCGTCGCTCCGAACCCTTCCGGCCGGACGCCGTCGAACCCGGGCAGCCACAGGGCCGCGCTGTCGGGGCGGTCGAGCGCAGCCAGCAGGCCGCTCCACACGGCGGGGGTCTCGGGCACTCCATGGACGAAGACGGCGGTCATGGCCCCATCTTGTCACAGCGCACAAGGCGTCCTATGAGGCAGCGATCGCGACCCCGTTGCCCGAATGCCCCGCAGAACGCCTTGCAGGTCTGCGAGGACGGCAGCCACGCCGCCTGCAAGACGACGCCTCGCACTGGCCAGCGCGCTTGAGGCAGCTGGCGCCTGGGTCCGTCACGGCGCGGGCCTGGACCACGCTTTCGCGGGCCGTCGCGACGCCGCCAACGGTACCCTCAACCTCACCGCCACCATCCGCGGCGCCATCAAACTTATCGTAAAGTTTGACTACAGAGAGCAACCGCGCGGGGTGTGGCGGCGTCCACCCCTGTGTGACCAATTCGCCAGAGGGTTACCTCAATCGGCGTGCCTTCCTCGGCATCGCCGTCGGCGGCGGATGTAGAACTGGTAAGAGATCACGACGGCGGGGCCTTTCTGCTACCGGGACAGGGTAGCGAGCTTGCGGAAGTCCCAGCTGACCAGCTTCTCTGGGGTCATCCGGAGCCAGGCGTGCCGGCCGTCGGCCGGCGCCTTGACCCCGCCGGTGTACTTGTCGGCGAACAGCTGCTCGACCTGGTCGAGTACGGGATCCATGGTCCCGGTGCGCGGCACGTCGCCCACCGGGACCACCTCGCCGGACAGCTCCACCCCGCGCAGCTCGGTGTACCCGACGCCCGCGTCGACGACGACGGCGACCCTGGGGTCGCGCATCAGGTCGGTCCACCGCTGGCTGCGCACCACCGAGCTGAGCCACAGCGCGCCGCTGTCCCAGACGAACCACAGGGGCACCACGTGCGGCCGGCCGTCCTTGCCGGAGGTCGCCACCCGGCAGGTCCTCATCGCGGCCAGGAACTCGTCGACCTCCGCCGCCGTCATGGCGATGGCGCGGCCGCGGCGCTGTGCTCGCTCGGTCACGGCCGTGCCTCTCCGTCCCCGTCGGCCCGGCGTCCTGCTTCCGCTGCTGAGCGGCCCCTTTCCTCGCCGGGGCGCCGCGGCACGTAGTTCAGGAATCCCGTTTCCCCGGGGTTGGCGTCCGCCTGCCGGGTATTACGCTTGAGAGCGTCGGTCAGTGCGTTCAGCCGCGCCTGGAGGACGGCCCGTCGCTCAGCGGGCGGGTCCTCGCGCAGCGCTGCTTCCGTGGCCTCGATCTCCTCTCGCAGCCGGATGGCGGACTCGTTGAACGTCAACAGGTCGTGGTCGTCCTCGTCACGAGCCAGTTCATCCCCCACGCGCGCCTCCCTGCGTCGCCCCGATCTTTACCAGATAGCACAATAGGTTATATGATAAACCCACTGCCCGAAAGCTGAAGGATGGGACGATGCCGCTCCAGGACTACATGCAGATCATCTCGGTAGACGACCACCTGATCGAGCATCCCCGTGTGTTCACCGACCGCCTCGCCGCCAAGTACCTCGCGGAAGGGCCGCGCATCGTCGAGGACGAGAAGGGCCGCCACATCTGGCACTTCGAGGACAAGGTCTTCCCCTACATCGGCCTCAACGCGGTCGCGGGTAAGACGCCCGAGCAGTACGGCCTTGAGCCGCTGCGGTTCGACGACATGATCCCCGGCTGCTACGACCCGGTCGAGCGAGTCAAGGACATGGACGTGGACGGCGTCCGGGCGGCCTGCTGCTTCCCCTCCTTCCCCGGCTTCGGCGGCCGCGTGTTCCTGAACGCGACCGACAAGGACCTGGCGTTCGCGTCCCTGCAGGCATGGAACGACTTCAGCATCGACGAGTGGTCCGCCAGCGCCCCCGGCCGGTACGTGCCGCTGGCGCTGCTGCCGATCTGGGACATCGAGCGCTGCGTGACCGAGCTGAAGCGGGTCGCCGCCAAGGGCGCGCGGGTCGTGTCGTTCCCCGACAGCCCGGTGCCGCTCGGCCTGCCGTCGTTCCACAGTGACCACTGGGGCCCGCTGTGGGACGTCTTCGAGGACACCGGCGTGGTGGTCAGCCTGCACTTCGGCTCCGGCAGCTTCGTCCCCGGCTTCTCGGCTTCGGCCAAGCAGCTCTCGCCGAGTTACAAGGGCGGCGAGTTCAAGTCGGTCTCGGCCCGCACCGACGGCAACGTTAAGAACGACGACGACGCCCCGACCTGCACCTCCTTCGTCGTGTACGCCACCAACCTGATGTGGACCGCCTCCGACCTGGTCTTCTCCGGGCAGCTGCAGAAGCACCCGAAGCTTAAGTTCATGCTCGCCGAGGGCGGCATCGGCTGGTTCCCCTACATCAGGGAGCGGATGGACCAGGTCTGGGCGCGGCACCGCTACTACCAGCCCATCGACTTCGACACCCGGCCGAGCGACCTGTTCAACAAGCACTTCTGGGGCTGTTACATCGAGGACGAGATCGGCATCAAGAACCGCCACGAGATCGGCATCGACCGCATCTGCGTCGAGATCGACTACCCGCACTCGGACAGCAACTGGCCCAACAGCCGCAAGCAGATCGCGGAGTCGCTGCGGGACGTGCCCGACGAGGATGCGCACAAGATCGTCGAGCTCAATGCCCGTGCGGTACTCAACTTCCCGCGTCCCTAGAGGAACCCGTCATCCAGCGACCACTTCCCCAGCCCAGCCTGGCCAGCGCCGAGTTCTGGACGGCGGGCAGCGACGGGGTACTGCGCATCGCGCGTTGCGCGGACTGCGGCGCGTACACCCACCCGCCGCTGCCCCGCTGCCGGGCCTGCCGCGGCGATCAGGTGACCATGGCCCCGGTCTGCGGCCGGGGCGTGGTCGCCGGCTTCACCGTCAACCACCAGCAGTGGCTGGCCGACTTCCCGCCGCCCTACGTCATCGCCGTGGTGGCGCTCGAGGAAGACGACGGGGTCCGCCTGACCACCAACATCGTCGGTTGCCCGGCCGATGACGTGCGCATCGGCCTGCCCGTCCGGGTGCTGTTCGAGAAGGCGGGCGACGTCTACGTCCCGCTGTTCGAGCCCGACCCGGACCGGGCGGGCCAGACCCTCGCCGTTCCGGCCGTCCGCGACGTCGGTGCCGCTCGTCCCCGGGTTGCTGCCACCAAATTTGAGGAACGGGTGGTGCTTACTGGGGTCGGCCAATCGGCCGTCGGCCGTCGGCTCATGGTCGACCCGTTGCGGCTGACCACCGACGCCTGCCTGGCCGCGGTGGCCGACGCCGGGCTCACCCTGGACGAGATCGACGGGCTTTCCACCTACCCGAGCCGGATGGGCTCGCCCGGATTCTCCGAGGGCGGCATCGGCCCGCTCACCGAGGCGCTGCAGCTCAAGCCGACCTGGATCAACGGCGCAGGCGATACGCCCGGCCAGAGCGGCGCCATCGTCGCCGCCATGCTCGCGGTCGCCTCCGGGCTGTGCCGCCACGTGCTGTGCTACCGCACCCTCTGGGAGTCGTCGTTCGCCGCCCTGGTCCGCGAGGGGAAGTGGGCGCAGCCGCCGTCGCGCGCGACCGGGATGACCGAGTTCCTCACCCCGTTCGGCGCGATGTCGGCCGCGAACTGGATCGGGGTGCACGCGTCGCACTACTTCCACCGTTACGGCGGCGACCGCGAAATGCTTGGCTGGATCGCGGTCAACTCGCGCGCCAACGCCGCCCGCAATCCTGAAGCGGTCTACCGCGAGCCGATCACCATCGACGACTACTTCGCCGCCCGGATGGTGACCACGCCGTTCGGGCTCTACGACTGCGACGTGCCGGTCGACGGCGCCGTCGCGGTGGTGGTCTCCGCGGTCGAGACCGCCGCCGACCGGCCGCGCCCGCCGGTGCTTGTCGAGGCGGTCGGCACCCAGATCCTGGAACGGCTGAGCTGGGACCAGGACACGCTCTCGCACGAGCCGCAGACCAAGGGGCCGGCCAGGCACCTGTGGACCCGCACCGACCTGCGCCACGACGACGTCGACCTGGCGCTGCTGTATGACGGCTTCACGTTCAACGCGGTCTCCTGGATCGAGGCGCTCGGGTTCTGCGCGCTCGGCGGCGCCCGCGACTTCATCGACGAGGGCCGCGGCATCGCCCTCGATGGCGGCCGGCTGCCGCTGAACCCGCACGGCGGCCAGCTGTCGGCCGGCCGCCTGCATGGTTTCGGGCATGTCCGCGAGGCGATGCTCCAGTTGCGCGGTGAGGCTACGGGCCGCCAGGTGCCTGACGCCCGTACCGCGGTGGTGACAACCGGAGGCGGCGCGCCCGGCGGCGCACTGCTATTGCGGCGCTCATAGCGGCGCGGCAACCAAGAGCAGGAAGAAGGAAGGACTACTGATGCTGCAGCCGATGCGGGGCGTGCGCGTCCTCGAGGTGGCCCAGTTCACCTTCGTGCCCGCGGCGGGCGCGGTCCTCGCGGACTGGGGCGCCGAGGTGATCAAGGTCGAGCATGCCGAGCGGGGCGACGGGCAGCGGGGCCTGACCACCGTCCTCGGGGTGGACGCGATCATGAAGGGGAGCCGTTTCTCCCCGATCTTCGAGGGGCCCAACCGGGGCAAGCGCAGCGTGGGCCTGGCCCTGGAGATGCCCGAGGCCAGGGCGGTGCTCGATGAGCTGATCAAGCGCAGCGACGTCTTCATCACCAACTTCCTCCCCGGCGCGCGGGCCAAGCTGCACATCAACCTCGAGGACGTCCGCAAGGTCAACCCCGACATCATCTACGTGCGCGGCTCAGGCTTCGGCGCGCGGGGCCCCGAGGCGGACAAGGGCGGCTACGACATGACCGCTTTTTGGGCGCGGGGCGGCAGCGGAGCCGGGGCCACGCCGGCCGGCGCCGACCGGCTGTCCCCGATGCCGGCCGGCGGTTACGGCGACAACATCGGCGGGATGACCATCGCGGGCGGCATCGCCGCCGCGCTGTACGCCCGCGCCACCACCGGCGAGACGTCCGTCATCGACGTGTCGCTGCTCGGCGTCGGCGCCTGGGCCACCCAGTTCACCGCCAACCTGGCGCTGCAGGCCGGGGGAGTGCCGCCGCGGCCGCCGGTGCCGCGGCACGGCTCGGCCAGGAACCCCCTGATCGGCCCGTACCGGACCTCGGACGACCGCTGGATCCTGTTCTCGATGCTGCAGCCCGGCCGCTACTGGGCCGAGTTCTGCAAGGCCAGCGGCCACGAAGAGCTCACCACCGACGAGCGCTTCGACACGGTGGAGAAGCTGATGGCCAACGCCCCGGCCGCGGGTGAGCTGGTGGCGGGGGTCATGGCCGAGAAGACGTTCGACGAGTGGCTGGAGATCCTGGCCGGCATCGAGGGCCAGTGGGCCATCGTGCAGGACTCCTGGGGCGTCGCCAACGACGAGTCGCTGCGCGCCAACGGCATGATCGCCAGCTTCGACGACGCCGACGGCATCCGCCGCGAGCTGATCACCAACCCCGTCCAGTTCGACGAGACCCCGGCCACGCTCAGCCGCGGCCCGCTGTTCGCCGAGCACACCGACGAGGTACTGCGTGAGCTCGGGCTCACCGACGAGCGGCTGGTCGAGCTGAAGATCGCCGGCGCGATCACCTGACGGGACCGGACTGGTGGAGGGAGCGACGGGGCTCGCGGCCGATGTCCTGCTGCCGGAAGGCGGCGGGCCGCATCCGGCCGTGGTGCTCGGTGCCGAGGCGTACGGGGTGAACGGCTTCATCCGCGGCGTACAGGAAAGGCTGGCCGGCCTCGGCTACGCGGTCGCGCTGCCGGACTACTACCACGGCAACGGCCCGGCCGAGCCGGATAACTACGACGATTTCACCGAGGTGAAAGAGCACATCGGCCGGCTTGACTTCACCCGCGGTGCCCGTGACCTCGCGGCCACGGTGGACGCGGTCCGGGCCATGCCCGGTATCGACCCGCGGCGGGTCGCCGTGTGGGGCTACTGCACCGGCGGGACGCTCGCCTGGCTGGCCGCGGGCCTGCGCGGCGACCTGGCGGCGGCGGTGCTTTACTTTCCGAGCCAGCCGGTATTCGCGGAACTTGGGCCGGCCAGGCCCGTGCACCCGGTCGACTTGCTCTGGCAGCTGACCTGCCCGGCGCTCTTCCTGTATGGCGACCAGGACAAGCTGATGCCCCCCGGCGCGCTCGCGGACCTGCGCGCCCGGATCGACCACTGGCAGGTCGACGCCCAGGTCAAGGTGTACTCGGGCGCTGGCCATTCATTCACCTGCCCGCGGGGGCCCATGCGCAACGCGGAGGCCGACCGGGCCGCCTGGACCGACGCCATCACTTTTCTCTCCGAGCGAATGGAAGCATGATTCATGAACGAGCCGTTTTTCCACGTGGGCATCCTGGTCAGGGAAATCGAGGCGGCCCGCGCCGACTTCACCGCCAAGCTCGGGGTGGAATTCGAGCCGGTGCACGGCCAGCAGATCGCTACCGGCGAGACGACCAGGTTCTGCTACTCGCTCCAGGGCCCGCCCTACCTGGAGCTGGTGGAGATGACCGGGACCGGGAGCTGGTCAGCCGGGCAGCCCGAGGGGTTCCATCACATCGGCATCTCCGACCCGAGCGTGCCGGCCCGTTGCGCCGCCTTCGGCGACCAGGTCGACGTGATCGCGCCCGGCGAGGACGGCGCGCCGCGGGTGGTCCTCACCCGGCCGGAGGCGCTGCACGGGGTCCGGGTCGAGTACTTCGACGCGGGCGTCGCGGCCTACTTCCTGCAGTACCTGAGCAGCCGGACCGTCAGCTCGTGAACCCAGAGCGCTAGCCGGCCGGGCTCCGGCCGTCCAGCGCCCGGTCCCGCCCAGCGGAATCCGGGTCGCCCCGTTTCCCGCGCCCTCTTGACAGCCCGCCCCGGGAAGTTGATTATGAATAGAATACTGATTAATCTAATTTTCACCTAGGGGGCTTCAGCTGTGGCGATGACATCGATCATCCCGGGGGCAGGCCCCCTGGCGCCCGTGATCCCGCGGGTGCGCGCCGACGAGAGTGACGGCCGCCCGCCCCCCGAGCACACGGTCCTTGGCCGCAGCGCGTGCATCATGGAGGCGTTCAACGGCGGGCGGCAGGTGCTGAGCCTGGCCGACCTGAACAAGCGAACCCGGTTGCCGAAGTCGACCTTGCACCGCCTGGTCGACCAGCTGTGCCAGGTCGGGTGGCTGGAACGCGATCGCGGCGGCTACCGCGTCGGCCTGCGGATGTTCGAGCTCGGTACCCTCGCGGTCGAAGGGAACCGGTTCCACGAAGCCGCGTTCCCGCACCTGCAGTCGCTCGCCTCGCGCACCGGGCTGGCCGCGCAGCTCGCCATCCTCGACCACACCGAGGTGGTGTACCTGGAGCGGATCGTGGTGGGCCCGATCCGGCTGCCGACCCGGCGTGGCGGCCGCAAGCCCGCCTACTGCACCGCGCTGGGGAAGGCGCTGGCCGCCTACGACGAGGATGCCATCCACGCGCTGATCTCCGCCCCGATGCCGCGGAAGACGGCCAAGACGATCACCGAGCCGGTCGCCCTGTCGGCGGAGCTCAAGCGCGTTCGCGAAGCCGGGGTGGCCTACGACCGCGGCGAGGCCTACGAGGAGCTGGTGTGCGTCGCGGCGCCGATCCGCAGCTCCGGTCACCCGATCGGGGCGGTCTCCGTCACCGGGCCGGCCGACCGGATGCGGTGGAGCGTGGCGGCCGAGGCCGTGCGCGGCACGGCGGCCGCGATCTGGAACGCCAACCTCAGCCTCCGGGGCGGCGTCCCCCGTCGGTAACCCACGGTGAGCATAGCTCCCCGCGGAGCGACTGACGCATATCGAACGCTGGGCAGCGACAAGAAGGGAGGTAGCGCGGCGCCAGGCCGCGCTACCGCCTCCTCGTAGACCTTCCTACTATCGGAATAATTCAGTCAACGCTTCATATCTGCATCGAATTCAGCGTCAGGCTGATAAGCGAACAGCATCTAAGAGAGCCGGGGCAGAACCAAGGCAATGCCGCTAAGTTAGGCGGCGACCTGGCCGCGCTGCCGGGCGAGGCGCGGGCCGGCCGGCGGCGCAACCGCTGACCTCGTATCAGTTTCTGCTACTGTTTTCGACTTAGTATCAGTTCTGGTTCTTCTGGTGACCGGTTTGTCGGAAATATGACACCGGAACTGATACGAAGTCGCCGACCGGGAAGGCTCCGGCGGCTGAAGCCACCCGAGAGAGCCTTAACTTACGGCATTGAGAACCAAGGCCGTGTGATCCGCCAGTTCATCTGCGACACGTGAAGCGTGAATCGGGAAGTCCGCAAGCCGACGGCCTATGATCACGCCATGGGTTTCTTTCGCAGCGCAATGGGTTTTTTCCGCGGCGGTGCTCGGAAGCATCGCGACGAGAGGGCGGCCGAGCTCCTGAAGGAACGGGCCGGGGCGGTCACGGCACAGCCCGCGGTTGCCCGCCAGGGAATGATGCGCGAAGAGGGGGCGGCCGGGCTCCTAGACCAGCAGGCAGCGACGGTCACGACACAACTCGCGGCTGCCGGCCGGGAAGTGAAGCGCGAGGCGCGTCCCAACCCGAACAAGCCAGGGTGGGGCCTGTCCATCGGCCAGGAGGTCGGAAAGCCTCGCGGGGACGGCGCTGGCCGGGAGTAAAAGCACCGCCCTCTTCTCTTGTTCCGTGGCACGTGAACAGCGGTGCGCCTTACACAGCGTTACGGCGATGCCCCGGGAAGGACCCGCGCCGTGGACCGAGGTTCGCCTAGGGACGCTGGACAATCGGCACGGTTCCTTTGGGTCGCCGCGCGCAGGACCTCAAGCCGGTCGACGGGGCGCTTGAGCGCCTTCCTGGCGGCCTTGTCGGGTAACCGGGGAGGTGACGGTCCCTATGGGTGACGGCCATCCCGCCGGGCGTGGATGGGTCTGACGTGAAAGTCGATTTGCTCCGCTGCCGCCCGATGCTAGCCTTCATCAGGCATTTGCCGGAGGGCGGTTTATCGGTGCGATAGCGGAGGGAGGCCATGATGGCCAAGCTGAACCAGATCATCGCCGTTGAGAAGGGCGTGAAGAGCAAGTCATTCCAGGACCTGACCGAGGCTCATCACGCCGTCCAGAAGCCGACCCTGCTTTCCGGCCTCTCCCGGGTGTACCAGCCTAAGGACGAGGAGGGAGAGCAACTGCCCCCAGAGTCGACGAAGGTTCAGATCAAGAGCGAGGAGATCCTGCGCGACACGGCGGCCACGCTCACCCGGCTGTTCGACGTCACCGCGACCAAGGACTGGGCCAACTGCCACGCGAAGGCCGACGTGACGGTAGACGGCCAGGTGCTGCTGCGCGACGTCCCGGTCACCTACCTGCTCTTCCTCGAGAAGCAGCTCACCGACCTCAACACCTTCATGAAGAAGCTGCCGGTGCTCGACGCGGCGGAGTCGTGGACATTCGATGCCTCCGCCGACTGCTACCGGACCGACGCGGTGCGCACCATCCGAACCAAGAAGGTGCCGCGCAACCACGTCAAGGCCGAGGCCACCGAGCACCACCCGGCCCAGGTCGAGGTGTACTACGAGGACATCCCGGTCGGCTACTGGTCCACGACCAAGTTTTCCGGGTCGCTCCCGGCGCGCCGGGTGCACGAGCTCATCGCCCGCGTCGAGAAGCTGCAGGCCGCCGTGAAGTTCGCCCGCGAGGAGGCCAACGGCGCCGAGGTCACTGACCAGCGTGTGGGTGACGCCGTCTTCGGCTACCTGTTCGCCTGATGTCCGGCCCGCCGACGGATTTATCCGCTGGCGGGCGGTATCGCCGCCAGGCTAAGCTCGCGGTCGAGCGCAAGCTGAATCTGAATCTGAGGCTTATGCGGGGTACCAGTGGGGGTTCGAATCCCTCTCCCGGCACACGTGCCGGGGTAGCCCAACGGCAGAGGCAGCCCCTGAAGCTGAAGTTATCGCTCTAGGTTCAGTATTCGCCGCTGAACTCCAGATCGACCGCGGGCCGACAAAAACGCCGAGGTGCCGGTTCAAATCCGGCTCGCCCCACCAAATCATGGGGCGATGGCTCAATGGAAGAGCGCGACGCCTAAAGAATGATCGGCTCGCTTCAAACGTGCTGGGGTGCGCAAGTGAGCGGCACACCGGGCCCGGGGGCTAGGTCAGAACCCTCGGGCCCACCGCTTTTCAGGCCGCTTAGCATGCGCGGCGGAAGGCGAGGAACTGCTCCTGGGCGACGCTCGCGATCCGGGTGCCGTCGGGGCGCAGATGCCCACGGTGTACCGGCCGCGGCCGCCCGCCAGAGTGCGCGGCGTCGGCGGGGGCGGCGCACTTGAGCGGCCGCATTCAGCCGGAAAAGCAGATGTGGCGATCCAGGCACTCGGGGAATATGACAGCCCATGAGCGCCAGATTGCGGGCCATCGCCCGGGAGACCGTGACCATCGTGGAGACCACAACGACCCGGCAGTGGTCGCCGCCGCGTTCTCGAGACAGATCGCGCGAAGCGGGGGATGGTTCGACCGGATCGTATTTCCCGTCTACGACCGTCACGCCGGGACGCCCACCTACACCGCGTTCACCCGCGTTCTCGCCTAGGACTAGGCGGACTGGACTGGGGGTGTGCTGACGTGGGGCACGTCGATCGTTCCGCGGACTGGTGCGTGGACTGAGTCCCCGCAAACTCCCAGCATGCCGATTAGCACTAGGGAAAGCGGTGTCTCACGATGGGGGTCGTCTCACGGCGACGCGGTAGCTCACGGCCGGGGACGTGGCGCGCGGGCCAGGCCGGTCTGGTAGGCGAGGACGACGAGTTGCGCGCGGTCGCGTGCGCCAAGCTTGGTCATGGCGTGGTAGACGTGCGTCTTGACGGTGAGCGGGCTGAGGGTGAGCTGGCGGGCGATCTCCGGGTTGGACATCCCGTCAGCGACCATGGTGGTCACCTCGAGCTCGCGGTCGGTGAGGGTGGTGAGCAGCGGTGACGCGCGGACCGGCTCGCTGTCGTGCAGCGTGAGGAACCTGGCGATGAGGCCCCGGGTGGCGGACGGCGAGAGCAGCGCGTCGCCGCGGGCGACCGTGCGGATCGCGTCGATCAGGGCGTCCGGGCGTGCGCCCTTGCCAAGGAACCCGCTGGCCCCCGACCGCAGTGCCTCGAAGACGTAGCGGTCGACCTCGAACGTCGTCAGGATCAGCACCCGCACCCTGGCGAGGCTGTTGTCGGCGGCGATCCGCCGGGTCGCGGCCAGCCCGTCAAGGCCCGGCATCCGGATGTCCATCAAGACGACGTCGGCGCGTGCCTCGCGGGCGACCCGGACCGCGTCGTGGCCGGTGGCCGCCTCGCCCACTACCGTCAGCCCCGGCGCGCGGTCGATCATCAGTCGCAGGCCCGCGCGGACAAGGTCCTGGTCGTCGGCGAGGACCACGCGGGTCGGCTCCGTGACGGCGGACCCCGGCGGGCCGGACCCGGTCACGTGCCCTCGCTCCCCGCCACTCGCAGCGGAAGCTCGGCGAAGACGCGGTAGCCTCCCTCGGGCCGTGGCCCCGCCGACAGCCGTCCGCCCAGCGCGGCCACCCTCTCTCGCATGCCCACGATGCCGTGTCCCCCGGGCGTGTGCCGACTGCTCTCGGTGACTTGCTTTCCCTCGTCCTCGACCGCCAGGCTGAGCGCCCCGGGCGTGTACCCGAGACGGAGGACGGCGCTGTCGCAGTCGGCGTGCTTGCGGGTGTTGGTCAGCGACTCCTGGATGATCCGGTAGGCAGTTAGTTCCACCGCCTCAGGCAACGGCCTGGCCTGGCCGGTCACCTCGCGGGTGACCCGCAGGCCCGCGTCAGCGAATGTGCAGATCAGCTCCTCAAGCAGGTCAAGTCCCGGCACCGGGTCGGCGGGCTCTGCTTGTTCGGCCGCGCCGGGATCGCGTAGCAGCCCGACTGTCAGCTGCAGTTCCTCGAGGGCCTCTCCGCTGGCCCGCTGGATGTGCGCGACCGACTCCATGGCCTGGATGAGGTCCTCATCCTCGATCAGGCAGGCCAGCGCGCCGGCCTGCACGTTGATCAGCGCGACATGGTGCCCGACGGCGTCGTGCAGCTCCCGTGCGATCCGCAGCCGTTCCTCGGCTACGCGGCGGATCGCCTCGTCCTCCCGGTCCTGCTCGGCGTGCCTGGCCCGCTCCTCGACCTCGGCGACGTAGGCACGGTGGCTACGGGAGGCGCTCCCGGTGGTCACCGCCAGGGCCGCCCACAGCAGGATGACGAAGCCCGTGATGCCGGGATGGGTGATGAGCGAGGCGCTGAGCAGCGCCGCCTTGACGGTGACGCCGACCGCGAGCGTCCAGCCCGGACCGGAGTCTAGCGCGACCGAGTACAGCGCGTAGAAGACCGCTGGCAAGGTCAGCGGGTAGCTCATCCCGTCGGCGATCAGCACCACCGACCCGACGACGGCGACCGCCGCAATGCCGACCGGGAAACGTCGGCGCGCCACCAGGGCCGCGTAGACCACGGCGGGCACCGCCCAGTCCAGCGGCTGGCGGGAGCTAAGCGCGTGCCGGATGTCGGCGGGGATCGTCACCACCGCGAACAGCACCATCGCCGTGACCGCCGAAAGCAGCAGCAACTCCGGCCGGCCCATCAGCCTGTTCCAGGAACTCACCCACATAGCTGGACTGTAGGCAACCGCCGTCGCCGTACACAACCGAACTACTACCAACGGAGTAGGCGGAGCCGGAAGCCACACCGGATGGCGCGGTCGCCATCAGGGCAACCGCTGCGGCAGGCCGACGACCCAGGGAGCCAAGACCCGGACGATGAGAAGCCGAACCGAAAGGAACGGAGGATCATGTCAGCTCTTGCACGCTGGTGCTACCACCACCGCTTTGTCGTGATCACTGCCTGGATAGGCCTGCTCATCGGTCTGACGGTGATGTCGCAGGCGGTGAAAACGTCATATGACAACTCGTTCACGCTGGCGGGCACCGGTTCGGGCACCGCCCAGGAACTGCTGCGGCAGGCCGCGCCGACTCAGGCGGGCGACGCCGACCAGATCGTCTGGCAGGTCAGCCAGGCCAGCGTCACCAGTCCCGCCATCGAGCAGCGGACGTCGGCGATGCTCGTGCGGGTGTCGCACCTGCCCGAGGTGGCCTCGGTGGCCAGCCCGTACCTGCCGGGCGGCAAGGTCCAGGTAAGCCGGGACGGGCGTACCGCGTACGCCACGGTGAACTTCACCAAGTCGGCCGACAATCTCGACCCTGCCGATGTCAGCCGGGTGATCGCGGTGGCGACGGCCGCTCGGGAGCCGGGCCTGGCGGTAGAGCTTGGCGGGCAGGCCATCTCGCACTCCGCGCAGGCGCCGTTGTCGGCCATATCGGCGGTCGGCATCGGTGCGGCAGCCGTCATCTTGCTGCTCGCGTTCGGCTCGCTGTTCGCGATGTCGCTGCCGATTGCGACCGCGGTGGCGGGCGTGGGCAGCGGCCTGATGCTCATGGCGCCGCTCAGCCACCTGACGTCCGTGACCGGTATCGCGCCGATCCTCGGCGCGCTTATCGGCCTTGGCGTGGGGATCGACTACGCCTTGTTCATCGTGACCAGGCACCGTCGTGGCCTGCAGTCGGGGCTGGATCCGCAGCGGTCGGCCGTGGCCGCGCTCAACACCTCCGGCCGCGCGGTCCTGTTCGCGGGCGGCACGGTGTGCATCGCCCTGCTCGGGCTGCTCACGCTCGGCCAGGGCTTCCTCGACGGGCTGGCCTTCGCGGCGGTGATCACCGTAGCGTGCACCGTGCTCGCGGCCGTCACGCTGCTGCCCGCGCTGTTCGGCGTGCTCGGCCTCCGCGTGCTGAGCCGCAGGCAGCGCCGCACGCTGTGCTCTGTCGGGCCGGACCACGCGCGGAGCGGGCCCGGTATGTGGGCGCGCTGGTCGCGCACCGTGCCCCGGTTCCCCGCCGTGCTCGCCGCCGCTGCCGTCGCGGTCATGGTCGTGGTGTCCCTTCCCGTGCTGCACCTGCGGCTGGGCTTTGCCGACGATTCCAACGACCCGGTGTCAGCCACCAGCTACAAGGCGTACGAGATGCTCGCCGACGGGTTCGGGCCGGGCTTCAACGGCCCGCTGCTGCTGGTCGCCCAGACTCAGTCCGCGGCCGACCGCGCAGCGCTTGACCGGCTGGACCGCGCGCTCACCGCCGTCCCGGGGGTGGCCGCCGTGCAAGCCGGGTCCGTGCAAGCCGGGCCGGGTGCCGGGTCGGCGGTCGAGGTGACGCAGGTCCTCCCCGCCACGGCGCCGGAAACCCAGGCCACCTCCGCCCTGATCACGCAGTTGCGGAACACCGTCATACCGCGCTACACGCACGGCACCACGCTGCGCGTCTACGTGGGCGGCCTGACTGCCACGTTCGATGACTTCGCGGCGGTGACAAGCGCCAAGTTGCCCTGGCTGCTCGCCGCGATCGCGGGCTTCAGTTTCCTGCTGCTTGTGCTCGCCTTCCGCAGCCTGCTAATCCCGGCGATCACAGCGGTGCTGAACCTGCTGTCGGCGGCAGCCTCGTTCGGCGTGCTCACCGCCTTCTTCCAGTGGGGCTGGGGGACCAGGGCCCTCGGCCTCGGCGCGCCCGCCCCGGTCGAGGGCTACCTGCCCGGGCTAGTGCTGGCGGTCCTGTTCGGCCTGTCCATGGACTACCAGGTGTTCCTGGTCAGCAGGATGGCCGAGGAATGGTCCCGGACCCGGGACAACGCCCGGTCGGTCCGCGCGGGCCAGACAGATACAGCTCGGGTGATCACCGCCGCGGCCGCGATCATGATCGCCGTGTTCATCACGTTCGTGTTCATGGGCCAAGTCGATGTCGCCGAGTTCGGCATCGGGCTGGCCGCCGCCGTGGCGCTGGACGCCTTCGTCCTGCGGACGGTGCTCGTGCCGGCCGTGATGCACCTGTGCGGCCAGGCCAACTGGTGGCTTCCGCGCTGGCTGGACCGCCGCCTGCCGCACCTGGCCAGCGAGCCCTCGGCGCACGAGCAGTCCGCCCGTGCGCCCCGGTCCACCCTCGTCTAGCTCTGCTCGCGAAAGGAATGACCTCATGTCCGAGAACCCGAACGAGTCCCCTCTGCCGGCACTTCGGTGGCCGCGGTACGGCGTGGACGCGCCACCGGTCCCGGCGGTTTTCGCCGCCGCCGGGGTGGCGTGCTGCCTGGTCGCCGCCCGGCGGCGACCAGGCTGGATCGCGATGGCGGCCGCCGGGACGGTACTACTGGCCAACGCCGGCGTGTACCTGCACACCACGCTGCGCGGCAAGCTGCGCATCTGGGAGCGGGAACTGGACCGCGCCGCCCTGCAAGGCAACGAGCAACTGCTGGACCTGGGCTGCGGCCGCGGCGCGGTGCTGATCGCGGCAGCCAGACGCCTGCCAGCGGGACGCGCCGTCGGCGCGGACCGGTGGACAAGGGATCAGAGCGGCAACAGTCCCGAGGTCACGCTCGCCAACGCCGCGGCGGCCGGGGTCGCCGACCGGGTGGAAGTGCACACGGCCGACATCACCGCGCTGCCGTTCCCGGACGGCTCGTTCGATATCGTGACCAGCGCGCTGGCGATCCACAACATACCGTCGCCCGAAGCGCGGTACCGCGCGGTGGACGAGGCCATGCGGGTGCTGCGCCCAGGCGGCCAGCTGCTCATCGCCGACCCCTGGCCCATGGCCAGGAAGTACGCCGCGCACATCGGCCAGGGCACCCTGCGCGGACTCGGCCCCGGGTACTGGTACGGCGGCCCGTGGCTCGGCGTCACGCTGCTGCATGCCGTCAAGGAGCACCAGCCGTGCTGAATGGACCCGGTGCACCTTCTTGCTGCATACGGTGCCGGGAAGGTGCACCGGACTACTTGAGCAGGGCGCCGAGGTCGACCGGGAGCGGCACGCCGGTGATGTACCGGGACTCGTCGCTGACCAGGAAGAGGATCGCGTTGCTGATGTCCTCCGGCTCGACCCAGCCATGCGGCAGCACGTGCATGAACTGCGCGATGATCGGCTCGGCGTCGGCCGCGGTCGGGTGCTCCAGGTCGGGGCGGAACATCTTGAACGCGCCCTCGTTCATGAACATCGGGGTGTTCACGTTGGTCGGCAGAACCGAGTTGACCCGGATGTGGTGCGGGCCGAGTTCCACCGCGAGCGTCCGCATCAGCCCGATGACGCCGTGCTTGGCCGAGATGTAGTGGCTCATGCCCGGCATCGCTTTCGCGCCGCCGACGGAGCTGGTGAGCACGATCGCGCCGCCGCGGCCGCCCGCGATCAGGTGCGGGATGGCCGCCCTGGCGGTGTTCCACGGGCCGGTCAGGTTGATGTCGATGGTGTTATGCCAGTTGTCCACGCTCATGTCCTGCACCGTGCCGCCGATGCTCGCGATGCCCGCGTTGGCCACCACGATGTCCAGCCGGCCGAGTTCGGCGACGCCGGCGTCCACCGCCGCCTTGACCGCGTCGAGGTCGCGCACGTCCGTCTGGGTCGCGACGATCCGGCGGTCCTGCGCCTCCACCAGCTTGACCGTCTCGGCGAGGTCGTCGGCCGTGGCCATCGACAGGGCGCCCTCGACGTCCTGGCAGATGTCGATCGCGATGATGTCCGCGCCCTCGGCGGCCAGCTTCACCGCGTGACTGCGGCCCTGGCCGCGGCCGGCGCCGGTGATGAAGGCGACCTTGCCCTCGAGTCTTCCTGGCATGCTCTGTTACCTCGCTTCTTCGTTGATGTTGGCAGCGTTGCTGGTGCCCGTGTTCGTGGTGCTGGCGGCCGCGCGGACGGCGGCCAGGATGCCCTGGTAGCCGGTGCAGCGGCACAGGTTGCCGGACAGCCCCTCACGGATTTCCTCGTCCGTGGGGCTGGGATTGTCGCGCAGGAACGCGGTCACCGAGGTGACGAAGCCGGGCGTGCAGAATCCGCACTGCAGCCCGTGGTGCTCGCGGAACGCCTGCTGGACGGTGGACAGCGTGCCGTCGTCCGCCGCGATGCCCTCGACGGTGGTGACCTCGCCGCCGTCGGCCTGAACCGCGAAGACGAGGCAGCCGCGCACCGCCTGCCCGTCGAGCAGGACGGTGCACGCGCCGCAGACGCCGTGCTCGCAGCCCAGGTGGGTGCCGGTGAGCTGGCAGCGCTCGCGGAGGAAGTCGGCCAGGGTCAGCCGGGGCTCGACAGTCGCCCGCCGCATGCGCCCGTTGACGGTGACCTCGATGCTGATGTCAGCCACTGCCTGCCTCCTTGATGACGGCCTCCTTCACGGCCTGTTCCCAGGCGCGGGCGACCATGGCCGCGCCCACCTTCTTCCGGTAGCTGGCGGTGCCGTGCAGGTCGGACGGGACCGCGTCCAGGTCCGCCACGGCGGCCCGCCCGACCTCCGCCGGATCGATATCGCTCGCGGCGATCCCGGCGACCGCCGTCTCGGCGGCGGCGGCGCGCGCCGCGGTCGGGCCGAGCCCGAACAGGCCGATGCCGCTCGCGCTGACCCGGCCGTCCGGGTCAAGCCCGACCGCGACGGCCGCGCCCGCCACCGCGAAGTCGCCCGGGCGCCGGGCGAACTCCTCGATCGCGAAGCCCTGCCGCCCGCCCCGAATGTCGACCGCCGCCGGGAAGCTGACCCCCGTGAGGAGCTCGTTGGGCTCAAGCGCGGTGGTCCAGATGCCGGTGAAGAACTGCGCCGCCGGGATCTCCCGCTGGCCGCGGGGCGAGCGGGCCTCGATGGTCGCGTCCAGGGCCAGGGCCACCGCCGGGTACTCGGCCGCCGCGTCCGCGTGGGCCAGCGACCCGCCGATCGTGCCCCGGTTGCGGATCTGGAAGTGGCCGATCAGCGGCGTGGCCCGGGACAGCAGGGGCACGCGCCGGGCGATCAGCGCCGAGCGGCCGATCTCCGCCTCGGTGGTGGCCGCCCCGATCCACACGCGGTCGGCCCGTTCTTCGATGCCGCGCAGCGCCGTGATCCGGCGGATGTCGATGAGGTGATCGAACACCGCGAGCCGCAGGGCGAGCACGGGAACGAGGCTTTGCCCGCCGGCGATCAGCTTCGCGCCGTCGCCGAGCTCGGCGAGCAGGTCGACGGCCTCCTTGACGCTCTCCGGCGCGTGGTATTCGAACGGGGCCGGCTTCACTGGCTGCCTCCTGCGCGGTCGATCAGGCTGGCGTCGATCAGGCTGGCGATGGCCGCCGGGGAGAGCGGGAGCCTGGTGATCGTCACGCCGAACGGGGCAAGGGCGTCCGCCACCGCGTTGACGACGGCCGGCGGCGCGCCGATCGCCCCGCCCTCGCCGACGCCTTTGTACCCGCCGGGGCCTGGCCCGGGTGCCGTCTCGACGTGCGCGTACTCGATCACCGGCACCTCGGTCGCGGTGGGCAGCAGGTAGTCCATGAACGTGGTGGCGACCGGGTTGCCGTCGGCGTCGTAGGCCAGCTCCTCGAGCAGCGCGCCGCCGATGCCCTGCACGACGCCGCCCGCGATCTGGCCCTCGACGACGGCCGGGTTGATCATGTGGCCGCAGTCCTCGCCGACGACGTAGCGCAGCAGCGTCACCTTGCCCGTGGTGACGTCGACCTCGCAGGTGCACACGTGCGTGGCGCACGCCCACAGGCCCATGCCCGTCGCCGCGTACCTGGCGGACGCCTCAAGGCCGGGTGACATCCCCGGTGGCAGCGCGTACGGCTGGAAATAGGCGATGTCGGCCAGCTCGGCGAAGCTGACCCCGGCCTCCGGGTCGCCCTTCACTCCCGCCCGGCTGTGGGCCAGCTCGATGTCGGACTCGCTCGCCTCCAGCTTGTGCGCGGCCATCTTGGTGAGCTTGTCCCGCAGTTCCGCCGCCGTGACCCCGACGGCCCCGGCGATCATCGAGCCGCTGCGGCTGCCGCCGGTGCCCGCGCCGAACGGCGTGACCGCCGTGTCCCCCTGGATCGTGTGCACGTCGGCGATGGCCGCCCCGAGCGCGTCGGCGGTGAGCTGGACCGCCGTCGTCTCCAGGCTGTTGCCGGTCGAGCCGCCGGCCAGGTAGACGTTGACCTTTCCCGACGGCTCGATCCTGATGGTCGCGCCCTCGGTCGCGTACACGCCGAACGCCGGCGCCGTCGGCTCGGCGTAGCAGGAGATCCCGACGCCTAGGTAGCGGCCCTGCCCGCGGGCGGCGGCCTGCTCCTTGCGGAACGCGTCGTAGTCAAGGACCGTCAGGGCCTGCTCCAGCGTCTCCAGCGGGTCCATGTGGTCATACGGCATGCCGGTCGGGCTCGAGTACGGCATCTCGTCGCGGCGAAGCAGGTTCCTGCGGCGCAGTTCCGCCGGGTCGACGGCCATCCGGCGGGCCGCGATGTCGAGGGTGACCTCACGGGCCAGGGTCTCGAACGCCCACGGTCCCCGGTAGGCGATCCGGCCCGGGGTGCTGGAGAACACCGAGGCGTGACTGAAGGTGCCCTTCGCGACCCGGTACGGGCCAGGGAAGATCATCCCGGTCGCCGCGCCGGTCATGACCGGCCACGGCGTCGGGTACGCGCCGACGTCCTGTACATGGTCGAGCGACGCGGCGAGGAGCGTTCCGTCCGCGTCGAAGGCGAGCCGAGCCTCGCCGTGCTCGTGCCGTGCCGTGCCCGCGGACTGCAGGTTCTCCCTGCGGTCCTCGATCCACTTGAGCGCGACGGCCATCTTGCGCGCCGCGAGGAGCACGCAGATGTCCTCGCGCAGCGGGACGACCTTCTGCCCGAAGCCGCCGCCGACGTCCCGGGTGATCACCCGGACGCTGTGCTCGGGGATGCCGAGCAGCCGGGCGGCGAACATCCGCATCTCGTGCGGTGCCTGCGTGCCCGCCCACACGGTCAGCTCGCCGCTGCCCCGCGACCATTCCGCGACCAGCCCGCGGGTCTCCATCGGGACGGCGCCCTGCGCCTGCTCCCAGATCGTCTCGCTGACCACGTGCGCGGCGCCGTCGTAGGCGTCGGCGATGGTCTCGGCGGGCGCGCCGGCGAGTTCGCCCGCCAGGTTGCCGGCGTAGCCATCGTGCACGAGCGCTTCCGTTGCCCTGGCGGACGCGTAGTCGGCGATCGCGGGCAGCGGCAGGTAGTCCACGTCGACGAGCTCGGCGGCGTCCTCCGCGAGGTAGCGGCTGTCCGCCACGACGAGGGCCACGATGTCGCCGGCGAACCGGGCCTCGCCGACGGCGAGCGGCGGCCGCGGCGTGTCCGGGACCAGGTTCCCCGTCCCGGTGTACCAGGCTTCGACCACGTCGCCGTTCAGGTCGTCCGCCGTGAAGACGGCGTGCACGCCAGGCCGGGCCAGCGCGGCCGACGCGTCGATGGAGAGAATGCGCGCCCGCGGGTGCGGGCTGCGGACGAAGCAGGCGTGCAGCATGCCTGGCCGGGTGACGTCGTCGACGAAGGTGCCCGCGCCGGTCAGCAGCCTGGCGTCCTCGACCCGCTGCACGGAGCGGCCGGCATAACGGGCGGCACCGAACGGGGCGGTCGTCACCCGACCACCAGCGGCAGCTTCTCCCAGCCGCGGACCGACGAGGTGTTCTGGAGCTTGGCGGCGTCCCAGTCGACCTCCCAGGACGGCCAGCGCTTGAGTATCTCCTCAAGCGCGACGCGGCCCTCAAGCCGGGCCAGGGCGGAGCCGAGGCAGTAGTGCGGGCCGAGGATGAACGTCAGGTGCATGTCCCGCTTGCGGTGGATGTTGAACGTGTCCGGGTCGTCGAAGCGCCGGGGATCACGGTTGGCCGCGCCCACCATGCACAGCAGCGCGCTGCCGGCCGGCACCGTCCGCCCGTACCACTCGACGTCCTGGGTCACATAGCGGGCATTGAACGGGCCTGGCGGTTCGCACCGCAGCACCTCCTCGACCGCGCCAGGGACCAGCGACCGGTCGGCGGCGAGCTCCGCCCGCTGCTCGGGGTGCTTCGCGAGCGTCGAGCCCATCCAGCCGATGAGCCTGCCGGTCGTCTCGTTACCCGCGCCGCCGATGACCGTGACGTACATCAGGATCTCGTCCCGGGTCAGCGTGCGGGTGACCCCGTTCTCGTCCACGAACTCGGCCTTGATCAGCTCGGTCATCACGTCGTTAGACGGGTGGGCGTACCGCCAGTCGATGTACTCGCCCATCGCCTCGTGCGTGAGGACGACCTCCTCGCTGAAGTCGATCTTGCCGCCGTCCTCGGTCAGGATCTTGGCGTTGGACTCGTTGCGGAAGGCGACCTGCCCTTCCTCGGGGATGCCGAGCAGCATGCCGATGACCTTCATCGGCATCTCCAGGCCCAGCTTCTCGATGAGGTCGAACCGGGTCTCGCCGACCACCGGGTCCAGGCAGGCGGCGCAGTACTCGCGCACCAGCGGCTCGAGCTCGGCGATCCGGCGCGGCGAGAACACCCGGGCGAGCAGCTGCCGGTGGATGTTGTGGATCGGCGGGTCCTCCATGATGAGGGTGCCCGGCGGGATCTCCATGTTCGCCTTGATCAGCTCGAGCATGACGCCGCGGGCGGAGGAGTACGCCGTGGTGTCCGTCAGCACCCGCTCCACGTCGGCGTAGCGGCTGACCGCGTAGAAGTCATGCGGCTCGTTGTAGTAAAGGGGGGCTTCCTCGCGCATCCGGTTGAACAACGGCCACGGATCGGCGGTGAAGCGGACGTCGTACGGGTCCCAGTAGAGGCCATCGGAGTCCACGAGGTAGCCCTCCCGTCGTTGGGTAAGCGGTCGATTATCTATCTAAATCAGATTTCACCGGGAGCACAAGACCCCGTCGACAACCGTCACTGACATTTGTCAGTGACGATCGCCAGTGGCAGGCGTGTACCATGGGGTGCCGTGGCACCTGGGGAAGACAAGCCCAACGGGCGTGACGCGCAGCGGCAGGAGACCCGCCAGCGCGTGTACGCCGCGGCGGTCGCTGAGTTCAAGCGGGTCGGCATGGCCGCCGCCGACGTCAGCGTCATCGCCAAGGAGGCGGGCGTGGCCCGCGGCACCTTCTACTTCCATTTCCCGGCCAAGGAGCACATCCTCGCCGAGCTTGAACGGCACGAGGAGGCCCGGCTGGCCGCCCAGCTGGAGAAGTTCCTGGCCCGCCCGCATGACCTGGCCGGCGCGCTGACCGAGACCGTCCGGCTGATGGCCCAGATGGAGCGGCGGGTCGGCAAGGTGCTGTTCCGCGAGATGCTGGCGCTGCACTTCTCACCGAGTCGCCCCGAGGCGCTGCCCGGCACCGACCAGTGGGCGGACTATCCCATGATTTCCCTGGTGGTACGGGCGATCGGGCTCGCCAGGGACGGCGGCGAGACGTACCCGGAGGCCGACCCGCTGCGCACCGCCCAGTTCTTCATGCTCGGCCTGTACGCGGTGCTGATCACCAGCCCCGACCACTCACGGGCGGCCCGCGCCGAGATCCTCGACAACTTCGTCGCCACGGTGCTGCGCAGCGTGGAAGCCCGTTAGTCGGTCTCCAGGCCGAGTTCGGCCAGCTCGCGCTCGGCGAAGAAGACCCGGCCGGTGTACTCGAGCGGGTTCTCGCAGGCCGCGAAGTAGGCCAGGATCCGGGCCGGGACGTCCATCGGCACCATCTTCGCGTCCTGCCGGTCACCGAGGTCGTGGTTCGCCTCCGCGCTCTCGGTGGCCACCCACCCGGGCATGACGCTCATGATGAACACGTTCTTGGGCACCAGCTGCGGCGCTAGCACGTTGGACATCCGGTCGAGCGCCCGCTTGCTGGAGAAGTAGGCCGGCGACCACAGGGCGGGGATGTTCATGCTGGCCCCCGGGGCGGGGATCCCGCCGGTCTCGTCCCCGTGGTAATACCGGACGCTTGACGCAGGCGACGGTTCCTCCACCAGGCGGTGCGCTTCCGCGCTGCCGGTGGTGACATTGAGTATTCGCCCGCCGCCGCGCGACTCCATGCTCGGCACCACCAGCTGCATCAAGGTGAACGGGGCGTGCACGTTGACCGCGTAGTGGTGCAGCCAGTCCGCCCTGGGCATCTCGAGCAGCGGCGCCGACCAGTGGTAGCCGACGGTCACGGCGGCGTTGTTGACCAGGATGTCGACGCCACCGAACTGGTCAACGGCCGCGTCGACCACCCCGTGCAGGTCGTCCTCGCTGGACAGGTCGGCGGCGACCGCGATCGCCTCGGCCCCGAGCGCCTCGATCTCCTTGACCGTCTGGCCGATGGTGCCGGGCAGGGCGGGCGGGGCGAGCGGGCCGGGAAGGGCGGGGCCGGCCTCCTCGACGGTGCGCGCGGTGACCACCAGCCGCGCGCCGCGGCGGGCAAGCGCGAGCGCAGTGCGCTTGCCGATGCCGCGGCTCGAGCCGGTGACAATCGCCACCTTGCCGGAAAGACCTGCCTCGTTCTGGCGTTCCATCAGCTCTCCTGGGAGCCCGCTGGATTGGCGAAGGCCGGCTAGGAGACCGGGATGGCCAGCGACTTGGCCTCGAGGAACTCCTCGAGCCCGGCGGCGCCCGACTCCTTGCCGATGCCGGACTGCTTGTAGCCGCCGAACGGCACGTCGTGACCGAACCACGCGCCGCCGTTGACGCCCATGGTGCCGGTCCTGATCCGCCGCGCGACCGCGAGGGCGCGCTCCTCCGGGCCGAACACCGCGCCGGACAGGCCGTAGATGGAGTTGTTGGCGATCCGCACCGCGTCGTCGTCGCCGTCGTGCGGGATGATCACCAGCACCGGCCCGAACACTTCTTCCTGCGCGATCTCGCTGTCCGGGTCCACGTTGGTGAGCAGCGTCGGGAGGTAGAAGTACCCGGGCCCGTCCACCTTCTGGCCGCCGGTCACCAGCGTGGCGCCGGCCGCGACCGCCCGCTGCACCATGCCGTCCACCTTGTCCCGCTGCTTCTCGCTGATCAGCGGGCCCATGTAGTTGTTCTGGTCCGTGGGATCGCCGTAGGTCACCCGGCCCATCGCCGCCTTGACCTGCTCGACGATCACGTCGTGCAGCTGCCGCGGCACCAGCATCCGGGTCGGGATCGCGCACCCCTGTCCGGCGTGCGAGCAGGTCGCGAACGCGGCGGTGCCGATCGGCCCGGCGAGGTCGGCGCCGTCGAGCACGACAAGGGCGGACTTGCCGCCGAGCTCGAGGAACACGCGCTTGATGGTCGCACTGGCGGCGGCCATGATCCGGCGGCCGGTCGCGGTGGAGCCGGTGAACGTGACCGCGTCCACGTCGGGTGAGGTGGTGAGCGCCTCGCCGACGGCCACGTCTGACGACGTGATCACGTTGACCACGCCGGCCGGGATGTCGGTGTGCTCGGCGATCAGCTCGCCGAGCGCGAGGGTGATCAGCGGGTCGTCCGGTGCCGCCTTGAGCACCACCGTGCAGCCGGCCGCGAGCGCGGGCGACAGCTTGGCCAGCGCGAGCTGGGTCGGGTAGTTGTAGCCGATGATGGCGGCGACGACGCCGACGGGCTCCTTCTCCACCCAGCGGCGGTGCTGCTGGCCGCGGAATTCGGTCAGGCCGAGCTCCTGCGTCATCGGGTACCCGGGCAGCAGGTCGGCGTAGTAGCGGACGATCGCGATCGGCTCGTCGAGCTGCGCCCCGTAGGTGATCACCCGGGGCGCGCCGACGTCGGCGATCGTCAGCTCGCGCAGCTCTTCTCTGTGCAAGCCCAGCGCCTTGTGCAGCTGGTCGAGGCAGCGGGCGCGGAACGCGGCGTCCGTCGCCCAGCTGGTGGTGTCGAACGCGCGCCTCGCGGCGGCGATCGCGGCCTGCGCGTCGGCGACGGACGCGTCCGGCGCGTGGTCGATTACCTGCCCGGTGGCCGGGTTGATCGACGGGTAGGTACGGTCGGCTGTGACCAGCTTCCCGTCGATGAGCATGCGGTGCATCCAGGTCTCCTTAGTCGCGCCGGCCCGAGGACTTCCGTAAAAGTATAATCAGAGTACTATTCATCCTTGTAGTAATGAGTGTGCGCTAGCTTCTTGCAGGTAAGGAACCAGCCGGGCAGGAAGCATCAGGAAGGAATACCCATGGGACGCGTCCAAGGCAAAGTGGCCTTCATCACCGGGGCCGGCCGCGGTCAGGGCCGCAGCCACGCGGTGCGGCTGGCGGAGGAGGGCGCGGACATCATCGCCGTCGACATCTGCCACGACGTCGACAGCCTCCCTTACCACCTGTCAAGCCCGGACGACCTGAAGGAGACCGCCCGCCTGGTCGAGGCCCTGGACCGCCGGGTGGTCGCGGTACAGGCCGACGTGCGCGAGCGGGCGCAGCTCGTGGCGGCGATCGACCGCGGGATCGCGGAACTTGGCAAGCTCGACATCGTGGTGGCCAACGCCGGCGTCATCGGCCAGAAGAGCGAACAGCCGCTGCAGGCCTGGGCCGACGTCTTCGACACCAACGGGCTCGGCATCATCAACGCCGTCCACGCGGCGCTGCCGCACCTGCGGGCGGGCGCCTCGATCATCGCGACCGGCTCCACCGCCGCCTTCATGAACACGCTGCCCATGCAGCAGGTGGGCACCGACTCCGGCGGCATCGCCTACATGGTGGCCAAGCGGATGGTGTCGAGCTTCATGCACGACCTGGCCCGCGAGCTGGCCCCGCGGCAGATCCGGGCCAACGTTGTCCACCCCACGAACGTGAACACCCCCATGATGAACGTCGAGCCCATGTTCCGGTCCTTCCGGCCCGACCTGGAGCACCCGACCCTGGAGGACGCGCTGCCGGCCTACCACGTCCAGCAGGCGATGCCGATCCCGTGGGTCGAGCCGGTGGACATCAGCAACGCGGTGCTGTACCTCGCCTCGGACGAGGCCCGCTACGTCACCGGCGTGCAGCTGCGGGTGGACGCCGGCGGGTACCTCAAGTGGTACGACTACCACGCCTGACAGAAAGCGACGGCGCCGTGTCGTCAAGCACGCGCTCGTTCGGACTAAAAAGAAGGGAAACCTGACGTGAAGGTGCGCGTCGACCCGGAGCGGTGCCAGGGGCACACGCTCTGCTCCATGATCGCCCCCACCCTGTTCACGCTGGACGACGAGGACGGCCACTCCACCGCCATCGACGGCGAGGTCCCGGCCGACCTGGAGTCCAAGGCGGCCGAGGCGATCCGCTCGTGTCCGGAACAAGCCATCTCGGTCATCCCCTAGCCGGGCAGGAGGCCCCTATGACCACCGAACCCGTCGCCGGCGATGACACTCCGCCAGGCGACACCGAGCGGAAGAAGAACCGCTACCACTTCGACCGGCACACGCCCGAGTACCGGGAGCAGTTCGCCGACGTGACCGCGGAGATGCTGGACAAGTGCCCAGTCGCGTGGAGCGACACCTACGGCGGCCACTGGGTCGCGGCCGGCCACTCGGAGGTTTTCGAGCTGGCCCGGTCGGCCGAGTACGTGTCCAACGACCACGACCCGCAGCACGAGCGGCGTGGCTACAAGGGCATCTCGATCCCGACACCTGAAGTGGGGTTCCGCGGCGGCTTCCTGGAGATGGACCCGCCCGAGCAGCGGTACTACCGGCAGCTGCTCAACCCGTACCTGTCGCCGGCCGCGGTGGCCCGGTGGACGCCGCTGGTGGACGAGCTCGTTCGCGCCAGCCTGAACGAGAAGATCGAGACCGGCCGGATCGACTTCGTCGACGACCTGGCCAATATCGTGCCCGCGGTGCTCACCCTGGGAATGCTCGGGATGCCGCTGAAGAACTGGGACATCTACGTCGAGCCGATCCACGCCTCGGTCTACACCTCGCCCAACTCGCCCGACATCGCCCGCATCCAGGCAGAACGGCTCGTCATGCGCGACGACATGATGGGCCAGCTCGCGGGGATCAGGGCGAACCCAAGGCCCGGGCTCATCCACGCGCTCGCGACGGCGGAGATCAACGGCACCGTGCCGCCGGACTTCGAACTGCTCGGGATCATCGCGCTGCTCATGGGGGGCGGGTTCGACACCACCACCGCGCTGACCGCGCGCTCGCTCGAGTGGCTGTCCGAGCACCCGGACCAGCGGGCCCGGCTGTCGGCCGAACGGGACACCCTGCTCAACCCGGCCACCGAGGAGTTCCTGCGCTACTTCACCCCGGCACCCGGCGACGGGCGCACCATCTCTCAGGACTGCGTGATCGCGGGCCAGGAGTTCAAGGAGGGCGAGCGGCTCTGGCTGTCGTGGGCGATGTCCAACCGCGACCCCGAGGTCTTCCCCAACCCTAACGAGGTTGAGCTGGACCGCACCGGCAACCGGCACCACAGCTTCGGCCTCGGCCTGCACCGCTGCATCGGGTCTAACGTGGCCCGCATGGTCTTCAAGCGGATGGTTGTCGCGGTACTCGACCGGATGCCCGATTACGTCTGCGACCCCGCGGGCGCCGAGCACTACCAGACGATCGGCATCATCCAGGGCATGAAGCACCTGCCGGCCACGTTCACCCCCGGCCCACGGATCGGTGACGGGCTGGACGAGACGATCGCCCGGATGCAGGTGGTGGTCGACTCCCACGGGCTGGCGGAGCCGGTCACCGACCGCAAGGGCGCCGTCAAGGCCAGGTAACGGCACGTTCCAGGTAGTGCGAACACCCCCGACGCTGGCTAGCGCGTCGGGGGTGTTCGCTATAGGGTCGGATCAGCTAACTATTAATGACACATTCTTAAGTTAGCCGTGCTCGACCGGCTGCGCGGCCCGCTCGGCTGCACCCACCTGAATGACATGCTCCGGGCCCTCGCCGCCGTCCCCGCCCTCGCCAGGCAGCTCCCGTCGGCCGGCTAGACCAGGTCGGAACGCTTGACCGGCCGCATTCGACTGGTGTGATTCCGCCTCCGCCAGGCCTGTGCGAGCGGTCGCTGATGTCGTCAATGCGCCAGCAGGTGCACGACCAGGGCGATAACGCCGAGGCCCAGGGCGAGCTTGAGTGCGAGGATCGCGCCGCTGGCAGCGATGGTGATCAGCCAGCCTCGCCGGGTCCTGGGCCGCCGGATGTGCTTGAAGCCGGGCCAGCGCCTGGTGGTCCGCTCGGTCACAACGTGCCTCCATGTACGGTGCGGGATGGTGGAGCGGCGGAGGCGGACACGTCGTCGACGTTGAGGGATACGGCGGAGGCGCTGATCTGCACGGGAGGGCTCCTCGGGCTGGGCGATCGGGACAGCAATAAACACTGTATCTAGTACAGTGTACTGTGTACAACAAAATCATGCGGGAGAATGTTCCGATGCCTACCGAACACAGCAGTGGCGGCGACCCGGCCCGCACTCTGCACCTGCTCTGGCGCGAGCCCGGCCCCGCGGAATCTCGGCGCGGACCGCGCCAGGGCCTGAGTGCCGAACGGGTCGCCGCGGTCGCGATCGCCCTCGCGGACAGCGACGGCCTGGGCTCAGTCACCATGCGCGCTGTCTCTCACGCCCTCGGTGTGGTGCCAATGTCGCTGTACACCTACGTGCCCGGCAAGGCCGAACTAATCGACCTGATGCTCGACACGGTCTACCGCCAGATGCCGCGCGGCGACCTGTCCGGCATGCCGTGGCGCGAGCGCCTGGCTGCTGTCGCCCACGAGAACCGCGACCTGTTCGCCCAGCACCCCTGGGTCGCCGAGGTCTCCACCAGCCGGCCTCCGCTCGGCCCCGGGCTAATGGCCAAATACGAGCACGAGCTTCAGGCGTTCGAGGGCCTCGGGCTCGACGACGTCGAGATGGACGCCGCCCTCACCTTCCTGCTCGGCTTCGTCCAAGCCGCGGCGCGCTCGGCCGCCGAGGCAGCTGCCACCCGGCGGGACAGCGCGATGAACGAGGAACAATGGTGGGCCGCCAACGCCCCCCTGCTCGCACGGGTCTTCGACGAGGCAAAGTACCCCACGGCCTCCCGTGTCGGCGCCGCCGCAGGCGCCGCTCACGGCGCAGCCTATGACCCCGACCACGCCTACACCTTCGGGCTGCAGCGCGTCCTCGACGGCCTTGGCGCCCTAATCGACAGAGGCTAGGCGAACCGCGCGCCCCGCGCGTGCCAGATGTCCGCCACCGACCCGCCAGGCATCGGCAGCAGCGGACTGGCGGGTGGCGTTCCGTTGGCCGGCACGAGGCCGTTGACCCGGGACAGGCGCCTGACTACGTTCACGCGTGATTGGCTTGAGTGAGGTGGGCACGTGGGCAAGCTTGAGGGTCAGGTCGCGTTCATCACCGGCGCGGCGCGGGGCCAGGGCCGAAGTCATGCGCTTCGGCTCGCCCAGGAAGGCGCCGACATCATCGCCGTCGACATCTGCGCGCAGATCTCCTCGGTGTCCTACGCGATGTCCACTCCGGACGACCTCGCACAGACCGTGAAAGAGGTCGAGGCCACCGGACAGCGGATCGTTGCCCGGCAGGCCGACGTCCGTGACGTCGAAGGCCTGCGGAACGCCCTCGACGCGGGGATCGCCGAACTCGGGGTCCCGCGGATCGTGCTGGCCAACGCCGGCATCGGCGTCGGCGGACCGAACTCGAGCGACCAGGACTGGCACGACGTCATCGCGGTCAACCTGACCGGAGTCTGGAACACGGGCCGCATCGCGATCCCCCACATGATCGAGGCCGGCCGGGGTGGTTCGATCGTGCTCACCAGTTCGACCGCTGGCCTGCTCGGCGTCGGCACCAACGAGACCGGGCTGCTCGGCTATACGGCGGCGAAGACGGGCGTCGTCGGGCTGATGCGCAGCTGGGCCAACTACCTGGGCCCGCACAACATCCGGGTCAACTGCATCGCGCCGACGGCCGTCCGCACGCCGATGGCGGCCAACGTCTCCCTCGCCACCCTCTTCGAGGTCAATCCAGCGCTGGCGCGGGCGATGTCGAACTCGCTGCCGGTGGAGATGGTCGAGCCGATCGACATCTCCAACGCGATCGCCTGGCTGGTGTCCGACGAGGGACGGTACGTGTCCGGAACGGTGCTGCCGGTCGACGCCGGCTCGCTGAACAGGCGGTAGCCGGAATGACCGGTGATGAGCCGCGCAACTGGTTCGCCGACGAGTCGCTGGCGCAAGACCCGTATCCGTTCCTGGCCGAACTGAGGTCCCAGTGCCCGGTCCAGCCGACCCCGCATCACGGCGTTGTCGCCGTGACCGGATACGAGGAAGCCGCCGAGGTACTCCGGCAGCACGATGACTTCTCGGCCTGCAACACCGTGGTGGGACCGTTCGCCGACTTCCCCGAGCCTCTCACCGGCGACGACGTCAGCGAGCTCATCGAACGGTACCGGCACCGGCTGCCGCAGCATGACCACATGGTCACGATGGACCAGCCGGAGCACACCCGGGAGCGGGCGCTGCTCATGCGGCTGCTGACACCGCGCAGGCTCCGCGAGAACGAGGAGTTCATCGGCGTCCTGGCCGACCAGCAGCTCGACCCCCTCATCAGTGCGGGCCGCGGCGAGTTCATTCACGGGTACGCCTCGCCGCTGGCGGCCCTGGTCATCGCCGAACTGCTCGGCGTGCCTGAGGAGGACTTCGACGGGATACGGGCCGGCCTCGGGCTGATCGGCGCTACCACGGGTGACCTGCACAAGCCGGCGACGCCCAACCCGGTCGACTCGCTCAAGTGGCTGGGCGGGACGTTCACCGCCTACATCGAGGACCGGCGCCGCCACCCGCGCGATGACGTCATGTCCGCGCTGGCGACGGCCAAGTACCCGGACGGCTCGACGCCCGACATGGCAGCCGTGGTGCGCACGGCCACCTTCCTGTTCGCGGCCGGACAGGAGACCTCGGCCCGGATGCTCGCCCAGGCGGTGCGCTTCCTCGCCGAGGACCCGTCGCTGCAGGACCTGCTGCGCGAGCACCCCGAGCAGGTCCCCAACTTCATCGAGGAGACCCTGCGGATCGAGCCGCCGACCAAGACCGACTGCCGGCTCGCCCGGCGCGCCACCACGATCGGCGGCGTGGACATCCCGGCTGGGTCCACCGTGGCGCTGCTGCTTGGCGCGGCCAACCGCGACCCGCGCAAGTTCCCGTCTCCCGATGAGTTCCAGGCCGACCGCCCTAACGCGCGGCAGCACCTCACCTTCGGCCGCGGCATCCACACGTGTCCCGGCAGCCCTCTCGCCCGGGCCGAGGGCCGGATCACCATCGAGCGGCTGCTGCGGCGCACGCGCAACATCCGCCTGTCGCGGGCCCATCACGGTCCGGCTTCTGACCGGCGCTTCCGCTACGAGCCGACCTGGATGCTCCGGGCGCTGGAGGAATTGCACATCCAGTTCGACCCGTGTCCCGGGTGAGCGGGGCGGCTGACGAATGCCGGATCACCGTTGACCGGCACCTGGGGTTACGGCTAAATTAATACATGGAAGCCCGACTATTTGATATCCAGGTAACTGGCTCGAGGGAGAGACCTGCCGATGGCCCAGTACAAAGAGTTCCTCGTCTCGGGGGACTGCCACATCATCGAGCCGCCGGACCTGTTCAAGTCCAGGCTCCCGGCCAACATGCGCGACCGCGCGCTCTGGGAAGAGGAGTTCACCCTCGAGGAGCCGATCGTCAAGGGCGGCCACACCGAGTTCAGGAAGCTGCACACCATCGGCTTCGACGGCTGGACGGTGTCCAAGTACCGCCAGTTCGAGGGCCACGACGGCACCACGCCGGGCTGGATTCCTGAGGACATCCTGGCCGACATGGACATGGAGGGCGTCGACGCCGCCGTGTACTTCCCCAACCTGGCGCTGTTCGTGCTGTTCACCGACGACCACGAGCTCTCCATCGCCCACGCGCGGGCGTGGAACACCTGGGTCGCGGAGACGTACCTTCAGCACAAGGACAGGATGCGCCCGGTCGCGGCCATCCCGCTGACCAACATCCCCGACGCGGTGGCCGAGATCGAGCGGTCGGTCAAGCTCGGCCTGCAGGCGATCATGATCCCGGAAATCCCGCCGGAGCCGTACTGGTCGCGCAGGTACGAGCCGGTCTGGAACTGCGCCGAGGCGCACGGCCTGCCGATCTTCTTCCACGTCGCCACCGGCGGGGTCATGGTCAAGGAAGACGCGTCCAAGACCGGAAGCACGGTCAAGGGCATGATGACCGCGATGAACATGGGCAAGGGCCAGCTGACCGACGACATGGTGGCCGGCCGCACCATGGGCGGCGGGAACACCGCGGCCGCCAGCCCGTCGAAGATCATGGCCGACCTCATCGGCGGCGGGGTTCCCGAGCGGCACCCGGGCCTGCAGTTCACCTTGGTCGAGTTCGGCGCCAGCTGGCTGGTGTCCTACATGGCGTTCATGGACAAGTCGTGGCGCCGCGGCACTGGTCAGGACCCGAACTGGTGGCTCGGCTTCTGGGAGGACGACAAGTCGCCCTACGAGCAGCCGGCCATGGGCCGCCTGTTCAACATCAACGAGAAGTGGCCGTACCCGCTCAAGCCGACCGATTACGTGCGGCGGCAGTTCCACATCCAGTTCGCCGATGACCCGGTGGCGGTCCAGGCCCGGCACATTACCGGAGTGTCCACGGTGGTCTGGGGCAACGACTACCCGCACGCCGAGGGCACATTCAACGGCACCGATGAGGTCATCGCCGAGCACTTCGACAGCACGGTCTCCGACGAAGACCGCGCCGCGATCCTCGGCGGCACCCTGGCCAAGGTCGCCGGCTTCGACGCGAGCAAGAAGCTGGCGGCCGACCGGCAGCCGAGCAAGACGGCGAGCTGACGCATCCTGACTGGCGCAACTCCGGCCCGCGGGACAGCCCGCGGGCCGGAGTTTGGCCGTTACGCGCCGACGGAGGCTGCCAATGACGATCGATTACCCGGTCAGCCCGCTGGACGGCAAGGTGGTGGTCATCACCGGCGCGGCGTCCGGCATGGGACGCGCGGCGGCGCTGCTGTGCGCGGCGCGGGGCGCGGCGGTGGTCGCGGTCGACGGCTTCGGCGACGGCTTGCGCATGCTGTCGCGCCAGCTTCCCGGCCGCGACGCAATCCGGCTTAGCCTGCGGATGACAGACTGAGGTCAACCATCCGTCGACAGGTGCCAGCCAGAGGTGTGAACCAGCTTGAGCGATGAACCTGACGATTACGACGAGTTCGGGATGCTGGCCGACAACGCGGCCGAGGCGGGCCTGACGCTGAGCGAACTCCCGCCGGTCACCCGGACGTCGTTCACGCTGGCCAACGGGCAGACCGTGTCCGCGCTCGCCTGGGGCGACGCCCAGCCGGAGCTGGTGCTGCTGCACGGTGGCGGCCAGAACGCGCACACCTGGGACACGCTCACGCTGGCGCTGCGCCGGCCGCTGCTCGCGGTCGACCTGCCCGGCCACGGCCACTCCGGCCGCCGGCCGGACCGCGACTACGGCCCGTGGCGCAACGCCGAGACGGTCGCCGCCGTCATCGAGCAGGCCGCGCCCGCCGCCCGCGCCGTGGTCGGCATGTCCCTCGGCGGCTCCACCCTCATCCGGCTCGCCGCCACCCGCCCGGACCTGGTCCGCCGCGCGGTGATCATCGACGTCACCCCGAACAGCGGCGTCCGCTCCCGCGCGCTGGCCCCGGCCGAACGCGGCGCGGTGGCCCTGGTCAGCGGTCCGCCCACCTACGACTCGTTCGAGGCGATGGCGGCCGCCGCCGTCGCCGCGAGTCCCGGCCGGACCCGCTCGGCGGTCGAGCGCGGGGTGCGGCACAACGCCCGGCGGCTGCCGGACGGGCGCTGGACCTGGCGGTACGACCTGTTCGGCGAGCGCCCGGCGTCCGTCGGCGACCACACCGGGCTGTGGACGGACGTGCCGGCCATCACCGTGCCCGTCCTGCTGGTGCTCGGCGCCGACTCGCCGTTCACCGGCGCGGAGGACGTGGCCGAGTTCCGGCGGCGCCTCCCCGCCGTCAGGGTGGAGGTGGTGCCAGGCGCCGGGCACGCCGTCCAGAGCGACCAGCCGCTGGCCCTGGCCCGGCTAATCGAGGATTTCATCGATTAGCCGCCAAGGTCAGTCCGCGAAGACCTCCGCGGCGGTGCCGGCGGTGATGGCTCGGTCGAACCAGAGGTCGAGTTGTGCGGCGTTGGTGCTGGAAGTGACCTGTTGCCGCTGTTCGTCGGTCGCGGCGAGGCCACGCGCCTCAAGCAGCTTGAGTAGCGCCTCGGCCTTGCCTCTCGCTTCACCTCTGGCTTCACCTCTGGCTTCGCCTTCGGCAATGCCCTGGTCGTGGATCCGCTCGATGAAAGTCTTCTCGTAGTCGGCCGTGGTCATCATCGCCTCCAGGATCTGCCGTGCGGCGTCGGACGCCAGCTTCAGGATAATCGCCGTCATGCGGAGCCGGTCAGCATCGGTGACGGCAGGACTAGCGATGGCGTCAAGCACCCGGTGCGCACCCGATTCGGACTCCATGTCGATGCCGCCCATGCTCGCGGCGAAAACGGTCAGGTACGGGCTGCCGTCGTCATCTGCGCCGGGCGGCCCGCTTGAGTCGATGACGATCGGCGCCAGATCGAAGCCGGGATGGCCGGTCCGGATGGTCTGGCGGCACCTGGCGGCCTCGGCCGGGTCCGGGCACAGCACCACTAGAACCGCGGCGGGGCATCCGTTGAGGCGGCGCGCGGTGGTCAGGTACACGGGCCAGCTGTAGCGCTTGGTGTCGCTGTCGCGCAGTTGCGGCTCGATGATCACCGCGAGAGCGGGTTTGCCGGTGGCGGCATCCGAAATGAGCACGGCCATGTCGGCGAGGTACTGCACCGGCACGACCGCACTCATGTCGGTCGGGGCGAGGGAGACCGTCGGCTGACCGGGGAGCTCGATACCGGGCCAGCCGCGGACGAGCTCGACGGCGATCTCTGGGTGCTCACGGACCAGGTCCAGCGGCCCCTCGTGAAGCATTGAAGGCATGCCTTCACGCTACGTAGATGGTGACTTTCCGTAGGAGAACGCACCGAAATAGAAACACATGGTGCAAATGAGTGTTGTGTGAACGCAAACAGTTGCCATTGGCAATCTGTCTAGCCGCTCGGGTCCGCCTTGCGAGCGGCGCGCAGCGCCCCGGATGCCGTCGGTGGCATAGCCATGTTGAATCAGGTTACTAATCTCTATAAGCTATTTGTATGCGCCCAGATGACCACGCCGAGCGGGCACCGGACAGCACTGCGGTGGTCGTCCCGGCCACCGGCCAGCGGATCTCCTACCGGGCCATGGTCGACCAGTCCAGGCGGCTGGCGAACGTGCTGCGGTCTCGCGGGCTTGAGCCCGGTGACCACGTGGCGATCCTGATGACCAACGTGCCCGAGTACTTCGAGGTGGTGTGGGCCGCTCGCCGGGCCGGCTACTTCTACACCGCGATCAACTGGCACCTCACCCCGGGTGAGGTGCGTTACATGCTGGAGAACTCGGAGTCGAAGGCGCTGATCGTGTCGGCCGACCTGGCCGATCTGGCCAGCCAGGCGGCCGCCGGCCTGCCGGGGCTCAGGCTGCGGCTGCTCGTCGGCCCAGCGCCGGCCAACACGGTGCCGGCCAACACGGTGCCGGCCAACACAGGCACGGACAGTTCGGGCTGGGACAACTACGCGGCGACGGTCGCCGGGGAAGGGACGGCACCCCTCGGCCCCGAACTCGAGGGCCAGGCGATGCTCTACTCCTCGGGGACCACCGGTCGGCCAAAGGGGATCGTGCACGCCAAGATCGACGTCGCCCGCCGGTTCGGCGATGTCAAGGGCGACATCCTGTGGGTCAACCGGTACGGGCTCGGACCGGACACGGTGACGCTGAACGTGGGCCCGCTTTACCACGCCGCGCCGCTGGTGTCGGCCATGTCCACCCACCGGCACGGTGGCACCGTGGTGCTGCCGCCGAAGTTCGACGCCGAGCAGACCCTCCAGGCGATCGAGCGGTACGGGGTGACCTACGCCCAGTTCGTCCCGACGATGTTCATCCGGCTGCTCCGGCTGCCCGAGGAGGTGCGCCGCCGGTACGACGTGAGCAGCCTGCGGGCGGTCGCGCACTCTGCGGCCCCCTGCCCGGTCGAGGTCAAGCGGCGGATGATCGAGTGGTTCGGCCCGGTCATCAGCGAGTACTACTCCGCCACCGAGGCGGCCGGCCACGTCTCCATCCGCAGCGAGGAATGGCTGGAGCACCCAGGCTCGGTCGGCCGGGCGGCCCCAGGCTCCGTGGCGATCACCGACGACACCGGGCGAGAACTCCTCCCGGGCGAGGACGGCGTGATCTGGTTCACCCGCCCCGCCAACAAGTTCTCCTACCACGGTGACCCGGGGAAGTCCGCCGCGATGTACAACGACAAGGGCTGGGCCAAGATGGGCGACATCGGCCACCTCGACCCCGACGGGTACCTGTTCATCACCGGCCGTTCCGATCACACCATCATCTCCGGTGGCGTCAATATCTACCCGCGCGAGATCGAAGACCTGCTGATCGAGCACCCGGCCGTCGACGACGTCGCGGTCATCGGCGTGCCCGACGACGAGTACGGCGAGTCGGTCAAGGCGGTGGTCACGCTGCGCGACGGCTACGCGGGCGGCCCCGGGCTCGAACGCGACATCATCGACTGGACCCGGGCGCGGCTCGCGCACTACAAGTGCCCCACGTCGGTCACCTTCGTCGACTCGCTGCCGCGCTCGGTCGCGGGCAAGATGATGAAGCACCGGCTGATCGAGCAGCTCAAGCAGGCGTCATGCACCTGACCGAGCTCGCCCGCGAGCACGGCGCCAAGCCTGCCGTCATCATGGCCGGGCCGGGCACCTGCCTGTCCTACGCCGAGCTGGAGCGGCAGTCCAACCAGATCGCGCAGCTGTTTCGGTCCCGCGGCCTGCGTCCAGGCGATCACGTCGCGGTCCTCATGGAGAACCGGCCCGAGTTCTTCCCGGTCGTGTGGGCCGCCCAGCGCTCGGGGCTGTTCTACACCCCGGTCAACTGGCACCTGTCCACGGCCGAGGCCGCGTACATCGTGGCCGACTGCGGCGCGCGCCTGCTGGTGGCCTCAAGCGAGCTCGAAGAGCTCGCGGCGGCCGCGGCCGCGGCCGCGTCGGCGCCCGCGCTT
>Ga0265337_1000104_pt1 | contig 42030 bp, 57 predicted proteins | sample 42122metaG_FD_192441 | JGI IMG/M metagenome (GOLD analysis project Ga0265337, IMG submission 192441) | Rhizosphere microbial communities from Carex aquatilis grown in University of Washington, Seatle, WA, United States - 4-21-22 metaG | ecosystem: Host-associated > Plants > Roots > Rhizosphere >... | reverse complement strand
ACGTAAATCTCGTGCGGCACAGCCTCCAAGGCTTCCCGAATGAGAATGCAGCTGGCCTGGAAACCGGGCCATTCCACTCCGTCATCGTCGAACGGTCCCAAAGGTCCGAAGTAGAGATCGTAAGTGCATAAATTGATTAGCCTTTGCGTCTCAGCGTCGATATGCTCGGCTCGATAATTCTTGGCCCACTCGGCTAGACGCTTTTTCGTTTGAGGATTCATTTTCGTAGCCTCCCGCGCGCATCGGGCCCTACCCGTGCACGCGCCAAGCCGCGAAAGCTCAGAGTCGAGTGACAGTAAAAACGGAAACGTTCCCTTCGCCGAAAATTCTTTCTGACAGGATTTTCAAGGCTTCTGCGGAGGTAGGCTCAAAATGCATAAGCCTCGAGTCTAACACATGATGTTCCTGGCCACTTTGACTTACAGCTATCGTCAAGACGTGAGCTTTATAGCTCTCGGGATCGAAGTAAATGCACCCCACAACCGTGTAATCTTCCAATTTCGACATTTTCGTTACCTCCCGTGCGCGCAAGCGCGCACACGGGAACTAGCGAAGTGTGCAGCCTCATCCGAGCCAAACGCCCACGCGCGCCCACGCGACTGCGAAACGTGCGCATCGGGCCCTACCCATGTCATGCACTAGGATGTAGTGGGGGAAGGCGTATGACGTGCTTCCTTTGGGGAAGGCTTCCCAAACGTAGGCGGGATCCTTGCCGTCGACGTAGACACGCGCGCCGCGCGGAAACGCTTTCACGGTGTCCCCTTGAGCGAAGCCTTCGGCGAACGGTCGGCCGTCGCGCCCAACGTGCGCACCGTGCAATGGGTCAAGGAAGCGTCGCACACTTGTACCATGTCAAACGAGACGTGGGCCAGCGGCGCAGCGTGACGCACGACTGCGGGGGTGAACGTCGTGACCTCAGTGTCATCGGCGCGAGCGATACCTGCGAGCACGAGGAGGTTTGCGGCGGCGAGGAGGGCGATCATCATTTTGGTCATTTTGCTATCCGTCTTTCTTTTCGTTGTTTCGTTTGCGCGTTACGTTTATGAGTATTGCAGTTGCCGTGCCAAGGGTGCCTAGCCGACCTCGAGGTATCGATTCCCGAAGGCAGAATTGATCGTCACAAGAAAATACCCGTCTCCGTAGATACGCGAGACGTGGACCCCTAGGCCGAACGTTTTGGATAGGTCGATAGCCAGGTCGCCGATCTTGTCATTCGCATGGATCAATTTCGGGCAAGGCGCAGAGCACTCGGTCTTTGCGTAGGGCTTGGCCTTCAGCTCTTCCGCGAAAAGGCCAGTAGCTTCGATGATTTGCGCGAGCGCGAATGCCGCCATGGTATTCAAGGCCTCTTGAATGACCCCATAACCCGCGTCTAGCGCTGGCACGAGGTCAGGGCAATTCGCTCGCACGTAGGCGCAAATCGCCATCTCTTCGGCGCGATCTCTCGCCTCCTTCTCGTCACGGCGTTGACGTTCCTGCCTGTCAAGCTCTTGACGAAACGCTTCATCCTTGGCGTTTCGCGCGATGGCCTCCAAGCGCGTCGCCTCGCGCTTCGCTTCGTCCTCTTTGACCTTGAGATCCGCGTTCCAAACTGCATAGTCCGTAAGGCGTTCAGGCAGCGTGCCCCACTTTTGCACCTCGGCACACACGATCTCGGTAATCGCTTCGCGCAATAGGTAGCTCGGTACGACAGTGCCATCCGAATTGATCGTTGCGTCCACGCTTGCCCATACGTCTAGGGACGCCGTGATTTCGACCGTGGCCTTTTCCGGGGGCACGCCATATTCTGAGAGCCATTCGGCTCGATTCTCAGTCGGGACGAAATCTCGTGGGGTAACGTTTAGCCAGTAGGTCGCTTGTGTCACCGGGGTGAAATCGTACATGTTTTTATCCTTCTTTCGCGTTGTTCGAGGGTTATTTACCTGGAATTACCGTGTCCCATGCTTCTAACGATCGAGCCGTGACGTCCACGCACGCGGCGTTGTCGTGCAAGGCGACCACGTAAGCCAGCACATTTGCAAGGCTCATGCCGACGATCATCTTGTCCAGAAGGTCGGTCGAAATCACCGGGTGAATCGTCACGGCCGTTTGCTCGTTTTGCGTCATGTTGATGTTTTAGGATAATGCAGGTTATGTGCCATCGTCTTCTAGGTCTTCGAGGCCTTCGCGCGCGTCGAGTAGGGCGGCATCTTCGCTATCGTAGGGCCCGAATGGGTCGCTATCAGGTAGGCAACCGGGCAAGCACGTCCACCAATACCATCCCGGCCCCATAAGTTCGCCGTCGCCATCTATCCAATCAAATCCGGCTATCTCTTCGGCGCTCATCCAAAATACCTCGAGTGATGGCAGTCGCGTAGGAGAGTCTTCGTCGCTTTCGTATAGGTAGTGTTGGCTCATGGTCTAACCTCCGTCTAGGGGCTATTGCACGCCACGTGCCTACCTAATAACCCCGCGCCCAGCGCCTAGCTATGACAATCGAGTCATACTAGCTACGCAAGAAGGTAAAACACATGTAGTTATAGGTGCTAAGTGCTTGATATCTCGTTGGCTAAGGTATGATCCTTGAGTCATACGGCCCAAGAAACTAAAATCGGTATAAGGCGTGCTAGATTGGGGGGCATGGGCGAACTATCAAAATGGGCTGAGGACTTGCTCGAGTACATCGACTGGCACGACCGCGAAGGTCGGATAGAGTTTGAGGACTACGCTAATGTGCGGAATGGGCGCACACGAGATACTTGGCTCGCTTGGATCGCAGCGCACCCATACCCCGAGGCGTTCAAGGCGCGACCCGAGCTCGCGACCCCTGATAGCGATGCCGAGCTGCAATGGCACGATGAGCACGCGCCCAACGGCGCCGTAGTCGTGCGCAGAGCACTAGACGCCCTCAAGCGTGCCGAAGGTGACCTGGTGCGGGCAGCGTGGCGTGAGGGGGCGACGGTGCGGGATATAGCATCCCAAACGGGGGCCAGCGCGCTCAATATCCGAAGGTATTTGAAGCATGCCCGCCGAGCTCTCCCCTCTCACGATCCCGCGAAAATCGAGCAAAAAGCGAATAAAAACGCAAAGATACTCGCTTTGCATCAGGCCGGATATCCGCTGCGTTACATCGCCAAAGAATGCGGCGCGTCAAAGTCGACGGTCGACCGGGCCATCAAAGCTGGTAGGTAGATGTAGGGAGATACTTGCGTAGTCAAGTATCGTCCCAAGTCAGTGTCCTAGTCAAGAGAAGAAGATCTTAGATCACAAGGGACACTGACTTGGGACACACCTCAACCGTAGTACCGTCTCCTCTGAGAGGGGCGGTGCTACCAGGCAGGGATATCGATTCCTTGCGTTGCAAGTAGTCGCCACGCGTCTGGCAGGGGCACATGGCCACCTACCTAGCCTAGCGATAGTCGAGCGCGTCCTTGACCCCTTCGCGTGCGGGGCGCGTGGGACGGGGGTGTGACCCGGGGGTGTGAACTTAGAGCTACGATCGGCGTGTCATAGCTACGCAAGACATGCATAGCGCACGCTGGGCAAGGAACGTGCCAGCGATCGAAGTTTTGGGTCCCATCTCGCGGCCGGCGCGACGATCAGCACCTGCCTGGACCAAATTTATAGATTCTCCGATAACTTTATCGGCCCCTGATAATCCCACGCCAGATCAAAATTTATTTATCGGCGATAAGAAGGGCTATAATAATGACCCCCGTGCATAACATGCCGACCAGAAAATCGCTCACCGCTTTACTCCTCGGCAAGACCCGCATTCGCATTTGCGCGGCGCGCAAGCGGCCATCTTACGAGGGAGATATGCACCCTGCCCCCGATCGGCCTTTATCCTCTCGACAAGGTTGTACAATTCGGCCTTAGCGAAAAGGTAATTTTCCAGCACGAGGTCGGTTTCACTCATGCGGGCACCATCCCGAACAACGTCCGCACAACCCAGACCGATGCGGCTACCTTTAGAAACAAGGTGAAGGCCCCTACCGCCCCGAAAATACTCATCGCCAAGGATATTGACCCGAACCAAACGACGAGATTTTCCCAGACGGTACGTGGACGACTAGGCGTGGCCCAAGCACGGGCGAGCCATAAAACATTTCGCCCAGCCCAGCAGAATTGATTGAAATTTCGGAGGTACCGCATGCCCAGACTATATCACGGACCGTAGAGCGCCGGCAACCCGCTATTGTGCGAGAAGCGTATCTGGTTGTTCGCCGTCGAGAGGAAACCCGAAGGACTTGCGAGCACTTGCGGGAAAGTATTTGCGAGGCCCGTCGGCAAAGTATTTTGCGACGTGTGCCAAGTCGCCCCCGCATCGACCGAGAAGATCGCCTGGTATTGCCCTGCGAAAGGGCCTCCTTGCTCGACGTTCAAGGCGCAGATGCAACCCGCGGCCGTCGCGGCTAGGCCGTAGACGTTCGTCGCGGAGAAAGACGTGACTTGCTGCCAGTTTATCCCGTCCGGCGACGTGTAGATGAAGGCGTTCGAACCGCCGGAGATCGTCATGAGCACGAAGAGCCCGTCCGCCGGAGAGTAGCAAAGCCCTGAGGGGGTTTCGGTCGTGTGCCCGGTGAACGGGGTGGCGGATCGCGTGGTAAAGGACGTGCCCGTCGCCGAAGTCGCGTAGGATGCCGGCAGAGAAGCTCGGGGGATGCAGACGATCACGGACCCGTTATTCGCGGTCATGAGCGCCGTGCCGGCAATCGCGGGGCCTAGAAACGAGGTCCACGTACCACCTGCGCCGCCGCCGAAGGGGGCATAGAACCCGATCATGGTCGAGTTGGTCACGGCCGTGCAAACGATGTAAGTCCCCTGGTAGGTAAAGATTTGTGAGTCCTTGTAGGTGCCGGAGCCCGCATCGGTAACGACCGCCGACCACGCGCCGCCGGCCGTGCAGCGCTGGATCAGGAGCGCCCCATCGGAAAAGCGAATAGAAGCCCCGAAGTAGTGCGAGGCGTCGTCCGTCGCCGAGACGAACTGAACGCCCGCGGTGTTGCCCGTCGAGACCGAAGCGAAATCGCTTTCGCCAAATCCCGACGTCGAGAGCACATCCGAGGCTGAGACGTTGTTTACGGCGCAGACGAGCCATTTTCGGATCCACGGGTCGTAACCCCCGCCCGTGTAAGCCACGTAGGCAGTACCCCCCAGCGTATTAGGCATGAGGGGGCCCGCGGCGGCCCACGACACCCCTGGCACCGAGACCCCGGCGACCGAAGCGAGATCCTTTTGGTTCAAGAGCCAATTCATCTCCTGAGCCGCGATCGGCACGCCAGGCGTGAAAAAAGCGTACCCAGGGGAGACTTTCGTCGGCGTGGCGCTCCAAGGGTTGCCACTGACCGGGTAATTTGCCGTCTGCGACCACAATACGGGCATGGGCCTATTTTATCCTTCTAGCCGCACTTGACGAGGGTCGAGGCGACCGAACCGGGGGTGTAGGTGGCGGTACCCGTGCCGGCCGTCACCCCGGCGGGTCCGGTAATAGGGACAGAGACTACTATATGGGTCAGAGCGGTAGCGATATTGGCTAGCTCGGTCGCGACCTTACTCGCCAGCGCCACCGCATCCGAAGCAGGGTTGCCCAGGTCAATCTCCGAACCCGAGATCTTGATGAGGGCGCTCGACCCGTCCTTGCCGATAACGAGCTTGCCCGCGTCGGCCGAGGCGATCGGCGCGGTGTCGGGGGCGCATACGGGAATCGCGAATGCCGAATCCCCCGTGTGCCGGCCGGTCCAGTTGGGGTTGACCACCGTATTCCCGTTGCTTTGACGCCACGTGTCATAGCTCAGATCGGTGAAACACACCAGCACTGTGTCGTTCACGGCCGGCGGAACCCAGACGATGAACCCCCCGGCCTTGATGGAGCAGAACGGGATAGACCCAAGCGCCAGGGGAGACTCGAACGTCGTCCCAGTCGACTCGTCGAAGAGCGGGACCGAGGTAGCTAGTTGGACGTCGACAAACTGCCCCTTGACCGCCGTGACCCAACCCACGGCAATTTTGCGGATATCTTCAAGGATCGCGTCCTGGAGATGGTTGCATACTTCGCCGAGGTCACGTTCAAGAGGCATATTTCTCACCTTCAAATTGCACGTACCAATTTAGCCCGCGCACGGATCCGTCCCAGTGGCAACGGTTGATCCGGTAGTCGCCGCTATAGAACTCGCTGTCTACATGCACCAGACCCCCCGGAACCAGCCCCGGGGTAATAAGCATCTTGGCGCTAAGCAAGCCGTGGGAGTCCACGGTGGGGGAATCTATCATGCCCGTGTCGACGGAGCATAGCACGGCGTTGGTGCGAGTAAGGGCACCTTGCTTGATGATTTGCAGGTTACCGTTCTGGATGGACCACTCGAGCCCGGCCGATCGGCAAAAATCCGTCAGGCGGCGAGCGGCGCTGCCCGACACGGCCGAGGCTGAAAAGTTGTAGATCCCGCTCTGGGCGATGGCCGTCTGGGCCGCTTGCAGGTTCCCAGTACCCACGCCAAGAGCCTGGGCGATGTAGGTCAGGGCAGAGGCCACGGGAATGTAACCGCCGGGCCCCGTGGCGCAGCGGGCCTTCATAGCCTTGTCCCCGTCGCCCGCCTCGAGATGCGTAACCCAATCGGGGCCAACGCGCTCGGTCCACGCGGCGCGGCATTCCGAGAAATAGATTTGCTCGAGACCCCCCTGGTAGCCGGCCGAGAGCGACACGACGAGGTTGGTCTTCGGACCGCCGTCGAGCGCCTTGCGACTGCTTTCCGATAGGTTGTACACCTCGATTTTGCACACGTTTGGGTGCTTCATCGCCAGCGAGCGCCGGACCGAGAAATCGATGTCAAAACCCGAGACGTCCAGGCCGGGGGTATCGTTGAAGGCCGCTTTGACCGCCGGGGGCGAGCCGGGGGCGCTGACGACGAGCTCGACTTTGCGCCCGAAGAGCGACGCGCCGGGGGAGCTCACGGCAGCAGCGCGAGCGGATCGCGGTTGGCGTCGAGGTTGGCCGCTTGCATATCGACTTGCGGAATGTACCAGAGAGTGGCGCGCTGGCCAATGCCTAGCTCTCCGAGGCCCGGGGAGGCATCGTTCGCCCCGTAGGTCTGGGCAATGAGCTCGCCTGGAGGCATGCGGGTATCAATAACGTTTTGAAGCAGCAGCAAGTTCGAGACGAGCTTGATCCCGCCGTTGAGCACGGTGCCGAGAGCGTCGGCAACGATCAGATAATATACATTTTCGCGCTGGTTGTAACGAAATCCGAGCGTGTAGTCGACTCCGTCTAGCGTCGTTACTTGATCCCAGTGCGGCGTGTCCGTGCGCGTGGGGATGGCGACTATGGTCATGGCGTCCCCAAGGTAGACGGCGCGGGGCCGACGGAGGTGGTTGGAACGCCGTTCACGGCGGCGTGGAAGATGCTCTGCTTTGCGGGCACCACCGGGGCCTGAGCGCCGTCGTTCACCGGGGGCGTCGCGTGAACCTGCGGGGGCGCTGGCACGGGGGCGGCCACCGAGGCCGATTGCACTATTCTAATCTCCTGGAGCTCGAGAGAGAAGTTGGCACTCCCCCCCTGCGCAGTCGTGCGGTCGAAGTGAATCGACCGGAGGACCATGTTCTTGTACGGCCCCTTGTGAGGCGCAATGACCGTGATAAGCGTGGCCTGATCACGGAGCGACGTCAGGACTTGCAAAGCCTCGGCAACGAACTTGCGCGGATTGCCCCCTGCGATCTGGTCTACGGTGACCGAATAGTTCGTCGGGTCCAGAAAGTTGCGATCCGCAGGGTATTGAATCGTGAACGGGCCTGACCCGAAGAGCACGTCCGTCGCGGCGTCGAGCACCCCGGCCGGCGAGAGCAGTGGGGCGAGCGCGGGCGTCGGGGGGTAGATGACGGGCGGGAGGCTCCCGGGAGGGTCCGGGCGAGGCTTCATGTTGCCGGGGTCGGCGTAGGGCTGGAGAGTGAGCGGCGAGCGCGTGAAGGCGTCTTGCTGGCTTATGAGCGCCCCATTAGACGAGAAGTTAGGGTCAGTGCGCCCGATGGGGGTGTCGGAGATGATCCCTTGGATGGAGATGTGGATCGGGTTGGGGCGAACATGGTCGGCAACGTTTATCCCGCTCTCGACCGGATGGACGGTCACCTCGGAGGAGATGTCGTGCCCTTCGTGCAAGACCGCATCGAACGTGAGCTCGGAGAAGGCCGTGTTGCCGAAAACGATCGGCTCGCCCCAGGTGAGGTAAATAGGTACGCTGCGATCCTCGACGGTCATAGCCCGCCCACCGCGCCCATGGCGTTGCGCGACTGCGTGGCCGCGTGGTTCTTGAGCGCCCTTTGAACAACGGGGTCAAGGTCCGATGCGATCTTCTTCGGGCTCGGGTGATCGCCGTAGAAGTGGGCGTTGATCACGACGGGGGGGATAGCCGTCGCCCCGGCGTCGGGACGTTGCGAGCCTGCGATCGTCTGCTGGCCTATCTGCATGACCCCGGGCGCAGCGGCGGCGGCGTCGAACGCCTTGCGCTGATCGTCTTGCGCGGCAGCCCCCGTGCCGGGAAGATGGAGGGTTTCAGCGATGCGATTGCCCAATTTCATGTAGTCGCCTTTGAGACGCTCCCACGCGGGCTTATCGGTGGTCTGCGCCAACATCGCGACATCTTGAAGAAGCTTAGGAGTAGAGATCAGAGTATCCGTCAGGCTTTGAAGCAGCTCGATAATGTGTACCACGCCTTTTTCCAGCGTCGGCAACACGTGCTTGGCCATCGTCTGCCCGAAGGATTCTCCCGCGGCGCTTGACCCAAAGATGGCGTCTCGCACCCGATCCCACGAAGCTTTGAGGGAATCGACAAATGCGGTAGATCCACCCTTACCGTACATCTGATCAAGAACGTCACCAATGACAGACTCGTCCCCCTGGAATAGCGCAAAGATATCATCGAAAATGCCGTACAGCGCCGTCGCGCTTGCAACGATGCCGAGAATGACCGGATTCGAGACACCGAGCAGGCCTTGGAGTATGCCCCAAGCTTTGGTAACCGAGGCGATCCCGACGACGATCCCCGCCAGGGTCGTGAATACGGGCAGCGAATCGAAGGCCGTCAGGTGCTTGTTCACGTCGAGGACTTTGATCCCCAAGTCGGTAAACATGACCGCCGTGCGCTTCAGGCCTGGGATGAACCCGTTCGCCAGTCGGCTCAAGAGCCCTTCGCCCACGGTCTTTAGCCGCACCTCTTCGACCTGGAGCTCGCGCGCTCCTTTGATGAACTCAGGCGCGATGCCTCCCCCGAGCCGGGCCAGGTCAGCGAATTGCTTTCGCAGCACGTCGCCGCCTTGCAGGAGCATCGGCAAGGAGCGCGCGCCCCCGCGCCCCAAGACCTGCATCGCAATCTCCGTGGCCTTGCCCTGGTCGCCTACAGCCTTGAGCTTGTCGGCCAGGTCCACGAAGACGTCGACCACGGGGCGAGACTTGCCGGCAGCGTCCTTGAGGTTGATGCCCAGACCTACGAGCTCCTTCGCGCCTTTGGCCCCAATACCCTTCGTACCGAGCGATCCGATGGTGCGATTCAGGAAGCGCAAGGCGCTGTCGACAGCCCCGATTTCGGTATTGCTCTCCTGAGCAGCTAGGTGGAACTGTTGCAATCGGTCGGTAGAAACGCCTAAGATTCGGCTGGTTCGGTCGAGGGTCAGGGCCATGTCCATCTGCCCTGCCACGAAGTTTTTTATGCCTTCGATGATGAAGCCCCCGGTTAGGGCCTGACCAAAGTCCTGGAGCCCTCGCAGGATCTTCGCCAGACCCGCGCCACTATCATTCGTGTCCGTCCCCCCGGCCATTTCCTTGATCGGGTTGCGAATCGAGTCTAGCTTGCCCTTCAGAGCGTCAAGCTGAGCTGATTTGATGTCGAAGCGCAGAGCCGCTTCCAGCTTCTTGGCTTCGAGGCTGGCCGCCCGCAACGCCGCATTGACGTCCTTGATCTTTCCAGCGCCCTGTACCTGGACCTGGAAGATTGCTAGAACGTCACGTAGGGCCATTTTTAGGGGTCTGCTGGTCTAGGATGCGTAGGGCTTGGCGTAGGTCGTCAAGAGACCAGTAGGTCTCTACTTCGTAGAGGGTTCCGAAACCTGCGGCGACGACACGCCAAATCGGGCTAGTATCGCCGGCAGATCGCTCACTATCGCTAAAAAAAGTGAACCAAAGTTCACCTCCACGCAGAATAGTACCCAGAGCAGAAGCTCCCCGTAGTTGGCCTCGAAATGCGACTCGAAAACGTTGGCGACGAGGGGAGTCTTTCCGTTCCCGGTGTCGAGGGTCGAGAGCTTGCCGAAGGTCTGGCAAAGAAACAGGAGATCCTTTTCGTCCAGTTTGGCCAGCGAAGCGCTGTCCGGGGCCATGCCCTTGAACATGTTCACCAGACGGGCCGTGACGCCCAGGCCCTGCGTGGTTCCAAGGGGGGTGCAGGTGTACGTGACGCCGTTGATTTCTCGGGTCTGAGGCTCTTTCATACGTCTGATTTTAGGGCTTGCACCCGAAAAATGCAAGCGCTAAGCTATCGTAATGGTACGCGAAGAAGAACTCACGCAAGAGGACCTAGAGATCTTGGAGGACCTCGGGTTCGTGGAAAAGACCTCCGACGGGTATTACCGCTTCAAGTATTCCGAGCCGGGCTGGTTAGTTGCCGCCATCGAATCGGATTAGGTCAGAGCACTCCAGGTGCCACTCGCGCGGGCCGGGCTCGTTAGCGAACTGGACATCCGGGGCCTGGGCTATCCAGCAGTGCTGCGCCGTGTAAAGCGACGTGCCGAGGCGATCTTTCACGAACATGATCCCGATGCCAGCGCCGTTGTGAGCGAGAATGTCAATGTTATTGATTCCGCTCAGCTTAGCATTCCCTGAGGACGATTGGCCGAGCATGACCGTAATCTTGGCGTGCCGGGTCAGACTGGGCGCGCGCGTGACCTCACCGTCCGCCCCGATGTAGGTATTATAGTCCGGGTGCGTCTGCTCAATCTTCAGGAACGCCCCATCGGCGAAACCTGAATCAATGATTGCCCCCATGAAGATCATGGAGACCTGCGAGGCGTCGTAAACTCGAGTCGTTTGGGACACTTAGAGGCTCCTGTTAGGACGTCACAACGCCCGAGATGGTAATCGAGTTGATAGCCCCGGCGAGCTTGGCCGAGAAGGTCACGTTGGGCAGGTTACGCGCGGCCCTGTTGATCGCGTTGACCGAAGCCGCCAGCGGCGCGCTGACGTAGGGCGCGGGGTTCGCGGAAAGACCTCCGACGAGCACTCCTGCTTGTAGCACGCCGCCGATGACCCCTCGCACCGCGTCGATGCCTGCATCGGTGAATGGGACCTTGTTCGAGTTCGCGAGCAGGAAGAGGAGCTGGACCTGGATCTGGTTGGTGAGCCAGTCGACCAGGCGCGGGATGTCGACGCCTTCGCCGAACGACACCATCCCGAACTGGGTCAAATTTAGGCCTGCGACCGGGGTGTAGACGTTGCCGTTCTTGGCCTCTACCGCGTGAATAGCGTTGGTGTTGAGGTTGTCGGCGGGAACGCTCGCGATCGTCTTGAAGGCCCAGTTTTCCGAGCCCGGGTTCGACGGGAAGTTGACCGCCATGAGGCCGGCGGCCGAGTAGCTCATATTTTGCGTGCCAGAGAAAACGTGATACGTGTGCGTGTACGCGGCCGTCTTTGCCAGGTACATAACGTCCGTGGTCGACGCCGGATCCGTGCAAGCAGAATCCGAAACGGTCGATCCGTACAGCTTCTTGTTTGCCTCGGCGAAGACCGAAGCCAAGGCAGCCTCGGCGGGGGAGTTCCAGTCGAGCAGCAGGCCGTACCAATTGGTGTCGTAAAGGTTGATCGCCGCGAGGTCGGCCGCGAGTCCGGGATCGGCCGTCGTATCTTGGTAGGTGACCAGAGCACCTAGTTGGCAAGGGCCGGCCGCGGGGAAGACGACGTTGACGAAACTGCCCGCCGTGCAAGTCATCGTCAGGGTGCCGGTAGCGTTCGTGGTCGTCACGCCCGTCAGGGCGAAGGCCGTGATCAGGGTATTGATAGACGCGGCGTCCGTCGTGGGCACACCCGTAGATTGGTAGGCGATGGGGTGCAAAACGCCGCCGGGGGTGGACAACGAGAAGTTGTACATGTCCGACGTCGACGTCGAGTGCAGCGTGAGCTTGACCACCGGGGCGGTCTTGTTCGCGCGCCGGCCGACCTTGAAGAACGGGACCGTAGGTTGCTGCGAGAGCAGGACTTGCGCGCAGAGGTATACAGGGTCCGTGACGGGGCAACCCGCCGCCGTGAGGTCACTCAGGGCCGAATACTCCGCAACCAGCGTAGTCTGCCAAGAGGCAATCGCCGCAATCAACGGTTCGCCGAACCCTTGCTGCGTCGGCCCGCGAGCGCTGACCGAGATGGAGACGTTGGCGATATCGGAAAGAGGCATCGCAGCTATTTTACGAGCACTAAAATGCGGCGTGCCCAGAAAAGCGAAGACGAAAGCGGGCGGGAAGTATTCGGGACTTAGCCAGGCCCGCGCCGATAACTTCACCGACGGGCTCATAGGTAATTCGCAGGTTCAACTCTCGGGCTCCGGTGGGGGGTTTCAAAACCCCCTGACCGGCTTGGGCACCTTCTCCCGCGACAAGGTGCTGCAAGGCAGCTATATCCAGCCCGTTCGTATTCCGGACCCCGAGCTGAGCGCGCTCTTCAACGGCAACGATCTGGCGCATCGCATCGTCGCCCTGCGCCCTAAGGAGATGTTTCGACGCGGCTACACCTTGACTATCACTGACCCGAAGGGGGTGGCGACCGGGGGACAGCCGACGCAAAGCGAGCTCGCCAAAGACGTCACCAAATACGCCACCGCGCTCGGGGCCGACACGAAGATAAAGGAGAGCTTGACGTTTGGGCGCCTCTTCGGGGGCGGGCTTATGATCATGGGGTGTGACGACGGCCTCGACCCGTCGCTGCCGCTGAACGAGAAAAACATCCGTTCTATCAAATACTTGAACTTTACGGATCGTCGGTTCTTGTTCGCACGGACGTATTACGGCAACCCCTTCGCCCCAAACTTCGGCGAGGTCGAGACGTACCAAGTCACGAATATGTTCGGCGACCAGCAATTCAACGTGATTCACGAGTCGCGCGTGCTGCGCTTCGACGGCGCGCCGGTCGAAATCTTGCTGCGCCGGCAACTCGCGGGCTGGACCCTATCCGTTTTGCAGGCCCCTTACGACGCCCTAAGGATGTTCGACTCGAGCTTTCAGGCCGTAGCGAACTTGATGACCGACATGGCGCAAGCCGTGTTCAAGATGAAGGGCCTTATCGAACAAATCACCAGCGGGCGATCGACCGAGGTCATGACCCGAATGGGCATGGTCGACATGATGCGGTCGTCGGCGCGCATGCTCTTGCTCGATGCCGATGGGGAGGAGTTCGAGCGCAAGCCTACGCCGATGAGCGCTGTCCCCGAAACGCTGGACCGCTTCATGATCCGCATGGCGAGCGCCGCTGAAATGCCCGTCACGGTGCTCTTCGGGCAAAGCCCCGCGGGCCTGAACGCCACGGGAGAGGCCGACTTCAGATCGTTTTATGACACGGTCGCGGGCGAGCAGAAAAGCGTGCTGGAGCCTAAGCTGCGCCGGCTGTACAACCTCATCTGCCTAGCGAAGGATGGCCCGACCGGAGGCCAGGCGCCACCCGGGGATCTCGAGTTCTGCTGGCACAAGCTCTGGGAGCCCAACGAAAGCGAGCTCGCCAAGATCCACCTAGCCCAAGCTCAGGCGGACGACTTCTATATCCAGAACCTAACTCTCACCCCGGCAGAGGTCGCGCTGAGCAGGTTCCGCGGCGGGCAATTGTCGCTGGAAACGGAGATCGATGTCAAGTCCAGGCAGGAGATTTTGCAGCACGCCTTGAATAACCTCCTGACTACGGCTAAGATGCCCCCTATCCCGGACACCGTTCCGGGCCAGGCGCCGAACCAACAGGTTCCCGCTGTAGGGATGCCACACACACCGCAATATGGCGCAACGCGCGATCCGAGTTCAGGGCGAGGTCAGGGGTCATGAAAAGGGCACTTTTCTGGTTGCTTCTCTGGTTTATCGTAGGATGCGGGCACACCGGGGTCTTCAAAGGACCTGGTGGAGTTATCGCTAACCCTAGGATACATTTGGTCTTCTGGAGCGATCCGCTAGCCGATACTATTTCAGGCGATATACAAGCGGCGTTGGCCGGGGGGATGCTTGACCGCTTGGCCGAGTACGGCGTCGGCCCCGGGGAGTTCGTCGCGACCCATTACGCAGACGTATCGTTTCCTGCGCCCTACGATGACTTGGCGCTGCTTCAGGAGTTGGGCAAGGAGATGGACAGCGGCCTAGTGGAGACGCCGCTGGCGGGCGGCCAGGATATCTACGTCCTATTTCTACCCCCCGCGGGGACGAGTGTGATCTTGACGGCCGAACACGCCTCGGGCTATCACGCTGCGACGACGCACAACGCCACACCTTACTATTACGCGATGGTGCAAAGCGGCCCCCGGCTGCAAGAAGACGTCGTGGCCTCCCACGAGATTTACGAAGCGGCGACGGACCCAGACGCGGCGTCGTGGCGCAATTGGCCGTCTCTCGAAGAACTGGCGGACATGTGCGAAGGTGATCTGGAGATCATAGGGGGCGTGACCGTCGAGCAAGTTTGGAGCCAGGTAAAATTGGCTTGTGAGTAACATTCTATTCAAAACGGGCAAGCAGAATCTAGGGAGCAAGCTCCTAAATCTTGCCTCGGGAGGGGACACCCTCAAGTCGACGCTGCTGAACATGTCGACGGCGGGCGGCAAGATCGCGCTCATCTCGAGTTCGACCAACGCCAGCCCCATCGTCGTTACGACCACGGGGGCGCACGGTTACAACACGGGGGACATAGTTGTCATAGCCGGCCACACGACGAACACGGCCGCCAATGGCACTTGGAGGATCGCCGCCGCCTCCGGCAGCGTCTTTTCTCTGACGACCCTTCTGGATAGCGTGAACTCGACTGGCAACGGCGTAGGGGCCACCACGGGCTGGTGCATCGACATTACGACGGCGGCGGTGCTTAGCGACATCTCGGCGAACACGAACGGCACGGATGCCACCCTGAGCAGTCAGACCATGACCGGCGACGTCTTCAACGCGGCGGCCTGGACGTACACGAGCTTGTCGGCGACCCAGGTAAGCGCGCTGGCGATTTACGACAACACCGCCTCGAACGACCTGATCGCCTTCATCGACGGGCGTATCCAGGTGTACGTCATCACGCAGGCCGTCGCCACGAACACTTCGATCGCGGTCGCGCGCCTGCCGGCCATCATCCCAAACGGCACGGTGGTTGTCTTCTCGAACGGGCAGAGCGCGACCCTCACGGCTCAAGCGAACGTGGGCGACACGTCGCTGACCGTCTCGTCGCTCGGCGGCACGGTCACGCGGCAGGCGACGGCGGACGTCTACACGCAAGGCATCGGTCTTCCGATGACACCTGGCGCGGGCGGATCGCTGCAATTCACACCTGATTCAGGCGTCAATAAAGTCCTGGTGATTTGATGGCCCAGCCCCCTTTCTACGTGCAAACGCTCGTTTCGGCGCGGGCGAGCGGGACGCTATTCAATACGTATACGACGGCCAAGTCAGTTATCAACGTCCAGGATTTGACGCCGATCCCCGGAAACTATTTCCAAGTAGGCTCCAAGATCCGGGTGCGCGCGTGGGGCGGTCTGTCAAACATCGTGACGACCCCTGGCACCGTGACGTTTCAAGTCATGATGGGGGCCGTCGCGATCTATTCGACCGGCGCGCTTCAAATGACGACGACAGCAAACACGCTTTCGCCGTTCATGCTCGAAGCGACGTTGCGAATGGCGACGGTAGGCAGCAGCACGACGGCGACGTGGCTTGGGGGCGGCATCGTGTCGGCCCTGAATCTTTCGCTCTCGGCTGGAGCCAATCCTACCTTGACTAACGGTGTTCTGGCCGCGCCAGCAGGTGCGCCGGCCGCTGGTACCGGATACGACTCGACGACGCAACAGGTACTCGATTTCTTCGTCGGCTTCTCGATCTCGAACGCTGGCAACGGCGTCCAGATCTACAACTACGAAGTCGAGCAGCTAGCGGCGTAAATGCCCCGTATCGGGCCGGTCGCTCCGGGGAAACCGATCCCGGTTTTACTCGGCACCGGGGTACTCACGCCGGACGCGGCCCCGGTCGTTCCCGTCATTCTAGGCACGGGGATCGACACGACCGAGGTCTTCGGCGCGGTGCTGCTGCTGGGCGTGCTCATTCCTTCGGGGGTAGAAGTCACACCCTACGGGACGGCCCCCACCGCACTGCCCTCCGGCACCCTCACGGGAATCCCCTCAGCCGAAGCCCTCGGGGCCGGGGCGACGTTGCCCTCCGGCACCCTCACGAGCGTTCCATCGACCGAGGCCTTCGGTGCGGGCGCGGCGCTGCCGATCCTCGTCGTCGCCCCCTCCGGCATCCCCTCGACCGAGGCCTTCGGGGCCGGGTCGACACTGCCCGCCGGCACGCTCACGGGAATCCCTTTCGCCGAGGACCAACTAGGCACCCGCACCAAGGCCGTGCAGAACGTAGCCCCCTTCGGTCTTACCTCTACCGAGGCCTTCGGCGCAGGGGCGCCCTCTGGCGTGCTCGCGCCTTCGGGGGCACCTTCGACCGAGGCCTTCGGCGCGGGGGCGCCGTCTGGCGTGCTCGCCCCGGCAGGTATATATACCAACGAGGTCTTCGGCGCGGGGGCGCCGTCTGGCGTGCTCGCCCCGTCAGGTATATATACCAACGAGGTCTTCGGCGCCTCGGCCACCGTGTGGCAGGTAAAGCCCGCTGGCGTGCCTTCGACCGAAGCCTTCGGCGCGGGGGTCTCGCTCGCTATTAGCTCTATCTCTCCTGCGGGCATCCCTTCGACCGAGGCCTTCGGCTCAGGGACGACGCTAGCCCTGGGTACGCTCGCGGGCATCCCTTCGAGCGAAGCACTTGGAGCCCCCGCGACGGTCTGGCAGTTCAAGGTCACGGGTATCCCTTCGACCGAGGCTTTCGGCGCGGGGTCCGCGCTCGCGATTAGCACCATCTCGCCGTCTGGTATACCTTCGACCGAGGCCGTAGGCGCGGGGACGATGCTAGCTCAGGGCGCGCTTTCCGGCATCCCTTCGAGCGAGGGGTCAGGCGCGGGGGCCGCCGTGTGGAAGATCGCCGTCACCGGCATCCCATCGACCGAGACTTTCGGGGCCGGAGTCGCCGTCGCGGGGATGGCAGGCATCTTCCCGTTCGGGGTCGAGTCTACCGAGGCCTTAGGGGCCGGCAAGTTCGCCCGCGTAGAACCTTTCCGGGTCGTCATATTCGTAGACGATCATAGAGATTAGGGGGCGTTGGTGTTGCACACGGCCGAAGTACCAAGCCTAACGCATCCGATCGTTGCGCCAAGCACCGTGTCAAGATTGCTCGCCTGAGTCGACACGTTGCAGGATACGGCGCCCCCAGTCGCGGTCTCCAGACATCCGTGATTGAATTGCACGGCCGTCAGGTATGTCCAGCCCCCGGGAAATGTGATCGCTGCCTGGCCGGCGCCCGATGGGTAGATGATCGTTCCGTTCGCGCCGGCTGCGAGCGCTCCCGGTCCCCATATTGTGGATGCGGCCGAATTGGCAAAAACCGATCCGTTTATTATCTTGTCCAACGCACCGCCCCAGTACACCGAAGTGAACTGCACAAGTCCGCTGAACTGGGCGTTAGTTACGATGGTGTCCCCCTGCAAAAACACGTTCGTCATACTGGGTTGAATGAACTGGCCCGCTACTACGACTATTTCTTTGGCCGGTAATGATTCTAATCCGTTGATGTTGAACCGCGCCGCAAAGGGGAACGTCGAGACGTTGCTTACGATCCCGCCCGCCCTGGATCCATGCGTCCCAACCACCTGCACGAACGAACCGGAACCGAGAACGTAAACCTCTTGGATGGCCGAACCGTCCAGAGTAACTTGCGCCTCACCCTGGTCGCCATTGCCAAAGGCTCCGTCTATTCCCTGGTCAATGCAAACATCCACAAGGGTAGCGCGCGTATCAGGAGTGTCTCTCAGATCGCCCCATACCGGATGCCACGTTTTCAGGTTGATGCAAGGCACCTGATAAACTGTGTACGAATCACCGTTAGCCCAGGCGTTACCCGTTAGACCAGGCACATACGGGACTTGCGCAGTGGGTACGGGATTTGAAACGTTGAACGTTGTTCCGCTTGACAACGTGTTTAGCCATGCGGTCGTTGCCCGAGTATTGTTGTAGACGATCTCCGGGCCCACGGTGAGCCCCACGCCGAACGTAGCCTGAGCTAACGTCCCGCCACCGGATTTAGAGATCTGCGTAACGCCGCTGAGAGTGCCGGTTTGAATCGTGTTAGACGCATTGAGGAGCCCGCGCACCGCGAATTGACACCCGTTTTCGACGCGCGGCTCGATGTAGACCTGATCCACTTCGGGAGCTTGACCCGACATTACCCAAATCGTGGTCGCGCCGTTGGGGCAGGTCAGAAGCGGTTGCCACGTACCCCAACGCTGGTGAATCTCGTCGAAATGGCGCAGCGGGTGGGTTGCGTCGGCCCCCGTGTTCGCGTCGTTTGCCAACCCCGTAACGTTGGCCGGATCGACGTACCAGTTGGCTTGACCCCACCAGTATTCGACCCGAGGCTTGCGAGCCGGGATGGCCGCGATCATCATGATCGCCAAAAACAGCAGCAAGAAAAAAGGTATTCGCTTTTTCATGAGAGTTGCAACCAGCGGTTTAGTGAATACGAAGCCGTCAGCGAAAGCACCTTGCCCACGTCGCTCACGTACACCGTTCCCGTCGTCGTCGCGCCGGGGTTTTGCGGGTCGCTGATCGAAGCGCCACCCGAGGGTACAATTTGAGCAGGCACCGGGAACGAGGTGCCGCTAAACTGGAAGATGATCTCTGAACCATCGTACCCGGCGACGATCGGCGGAAGTGGTAGGATTTGGGCCGACGATCCCGTGGAGTCGACTATGTAAATGGTCTGAATCGCGGCGACCGAGAGCCCCACATTGGCCGGGACGAAGACTGTCCCGCCGATAAAGGGCTTGGCCGGGGGGTTTATGATGGTGATCAATTGGCCGCCATTGGTGGAGGGGGTGTTGACGGGGTTGCCGTCAGAAAGGAGCGTGCCGGACACATCGGCGGTCTGGATAAAGCCCGCGCCGCCGTAGGGGTCAAGTACGATGTTGTTTGCAGCGTTGAATGTGATATCGATCAGCGAGACGTTCACCGCGCGTTCGTTCGACACGTAGTCCATCGCGTTGGAGCCCGCGTTGCTCGAGTACGCCAGGCCGAGGTAGTTCAGCGCCGTAGAGCTCGACGGGAGCTGCAACAGCGACACGATCCGGTTCAAGATTTCGGACGACTCGATCGATCGGTTGTAGGTCTCGCAGCGAAACGAGATGGTGATTTCGCGCCAGCCTGCCAGGGCGTTGTCCCGATAGTCGTCACGGCCCTTGGTCGTCAACCGCTTCACGCGAAGCTTCACGCACGCGGCGTCGGCCGGACCGATGAAGGGGTTAGGGTCTAGGGTCCAGAGAACGTTGCCGGGCGTAGTCAGGCCCGAGAGACTAAAGATCAGCGAAAGGAACGGGGTCTTATTTAGGGTCGGCCCGCCCGCCAGGAGCAGGTCCATGAAGGCTTGCGACGACGCTAAGCCCGTGCCGGTGAAGTTGAGCGCGCTCACTTGTGATCACACTTCAGCCCCGTGTGCGTCTGGAGGCAGCGAATGCAAAATCGAAGGTCGAAGTCGGGCAGTAGGACGCGGCGAAGCGCGGTGTGCCCCCAAGAGAAGTGCGCCCGGTAGGTCTTGTTCGAGGCAATCATCTTGAAGTGCTCTAGCTGGCGCTCGGGGGTCACGGCGTCAACCTGTAGGCTAGGGCGTCTCGTAGTTGTCCGGTCTCGACAAGCGTCTGGTCGTGGCCCTTCTTCTGAAAGGTCGTGATCGAAAGAGGCGGGGGCGTGTCGATCATCTCCTCCTTGATCCCCGCGACCGCGAACCTACCGGCCGAGCGAAGCGCGTCGGTCAGGGGCATCACGGTTCGAATCGCTTTGATGAGACCTCCCTTCAAGACCTCGGCCATGTCGGCCTCATGGCGATCCATCCAGCCCGAGATGAAAGGGCGCTCGGGCACGGTCGGGGTGCCGTGCTCCATCCAAGCGCACACGTCGCCGACCGTCGCTCGCCCCGAGCCGTGCGGGGCCTCCGCGGCGGCACCGAAGACCCCCACTTCGAGGTTCGGAATCTTGCGACCGTCGAGCGCCTTCAAGAGCGAGGCAAAGCCGTGGTCGGTGTCTTTCAGCATACCCGGTAACCCGAGCTCGCCTGGATCTGGAGCTCCTTGTAGGTCTGGCCGTAGGTCGTGCGCATGTACCCGCGCGCGAGCGGGGACGTGATCATCTTGGCGTTCTGCCCGAAGGGCGATGCCGCGAGACGGTGCGCGGTCAAGAAGAACAAGCCTTCCTGGGCCGTAGGGCCCCAGATGACAGTGTCTATCTCGAGCGCGGCGGCGTTCAGCGCGGCGATTAGCTGCCCCGATCCGACGCCGACGAACTCTGGAAACTGGCCCAAGAACTGACCGAGCAGCGGATAATAGAAGGCCGTCAGCGACGAGGTAGACGTCGCCGTGCTGGATCCGGTGAAGTTCAGGGCGGGCATTTACTGGACGGTGGGCGGAAGGTCGACGAGCGGGGGAACGATCTCGGGGCGCTCGCGCTGCAAGATGCCGATCAGGTGAAGCTGTTGGGGTTCGTCTCCGAGCGCGATGACCTCCTTGATCAGGAGCCTAACCTCGCGCGCGCGGCGCAAGTCCCTTAGCGCCTGTTGAACGTTCCGGTGTGCCGCAATCTCGAGTCGTTCAACGAGCGTTCTCATGCTGGACATTTTAGGGTCTAGGCCGTATAAGTCAAGAATGCACGCCGTTCAGTTCGTACCTGACACGTTCGCCTATTTGAAAACGCTTCCCGATAAGTGCGTGGATGTGACTATTACCGACCCGCCCTATTCGAAGCACGTGCATGAAAATCTTTGCTCGGGTTCGCTCGTCGGTAAGAAGTCCGTCCCGAAGTACGAACTCGAGTTCGATCCAATCGGTGATTTCGCCTTTATTACCGACCTGTTACGTATAACGAAACGTTGGGTCGTCGTGTTCTGCTGCCTCGAAGATCTCGGCCGTATTAGCTATGTCGTCCCGGAGTACGTGCGGGGGTGCGTGTGGTACAAGCCCAATTCGATGGGGCAGCTCACGGCCGATCGCCCGGCGACGTCCTACGAGTTCATCGCGCTATTCCACCCCCAGGCGCCGAAGAAGCGCTGGAACGGACGAGGCTCTTACGGCATTTGGCAATGCAACGGCACGCGGGGTAAGAAGGACCGGCACCCGAACGAGAAGCCCGTGGCCCTTTGCTCGAAGCTAACGGCTCTATTTAGCGACCCAGGCGAGACTATCTTCGATCCCTTCTGCGGGTCGGCGGCCATTGGCGAGGCTGCTATATCCCTGAGCCGAAACTACGTCGGCCTGGACTTCGACCCTAACTGGGTCGACAAGGCCAGTGCCCGATTGACGTCCCCCCCGGCTACCTATACGGCCCGGACGGATGCAGACGCCTTGAAACTTTGCACCATGAAGGAGCTCGTGTAATGGCCTACATCGTAGTCGCGCTGGGCGGGTTGATCGAACGGGAGTACGCCGATGCCGTAGGGGAGGCGAAGCGCCTGGCGAACGAGACCGGCCGGACCTTCTCGGTTTACGATGCGAAGGGCGTGTTCACTGTAGACCCCGCCGTCTCGCCCCCTCCAAAGCGCCATGCATGATATCAACGTGCTCTGGACGTTCATAGAAATGCTTTGCTGGGCGTTCTTGTTCGTCTGGTGGGTCCCCTAAAATGGTGAGTGGCCAGACGATACGACGTTTTTACAATTGACGCTTTGGAGCGCACGCCCGGCGGTGCGCTCCGTGTCGAAGGCGCCCTAACTCGCACAGGGATCTTCACCTACCGAAACGCTGACGGTACCGAGAGGCGAGAGTATCGCCCCGATTCCAGCGTTTTCGATACGAAGGCCTTGGCGGGTTTTTCCGATGTCGCGGTCACCGTGGGGCACCCCCCGAACGGCGTCAACGCGGATAATTGGAAGGCTGTTGCGGTAGGAGAGACGGGAGAAGCCAAGCGCAAGGATGCGTTCATGGTTGCCCCGATCACGGTGCGCGACGCCGCGACGATTACCCGCGTCGAAAACAAGGAGCTCGTCGAGCTCTCTTGCGGATATGACATCGATTACGACGCGACGCCCGGGGTAACCCCCGAAGGCGAGCGGTACGACGGGGTGCAAACGAACATCCGTGGTAATCACGTTGCCCTGTTGCCGAAGGGGGAAGCACGCGGCGGATCGCGCTGCTCGCTGCGGTTGGATTCACTCGGGGACGAGGTTTTGGAAATCCCGAGTAAAATTCTTCCGATGACTCCCGAACAATTGGCACAATTGCAGGCCGACCTGAAGGCCGCGCAGAAGCGCGCCGATGAGGCCGACGGCCGAGTCGCGGTGCTCACTACGCAGCTCGCGACCGCGAACGACCCCAAGCGTCTGGATGCCGCGGTGACCGAGCGCGTTGAATTGCTCGACCAGGCGCGCAAAGACGGCGTGACGGTTGACGCAAAGGCTTCGCTTCGAGTGATTCGCGTCGCGATTCTCGAGAAGCGCGTCCCCGGGTTCCGGGCCGACGGTCTCAGCGACGACGCCCTGCATGGCGCCTTCGCGGTGACGGTGGCTTTGCCCCACCCCGCGCTGGCCCAGGTCGACGTGACCCAAGGCGGACGCGATGACGGCGGCGACCCGCTCGAGGCTGCGAAAAAGCGAGGGGCCGAAGCAGCCCGAAAAGCGTACGGCACCACTCCACACTTCGGCGGGAAATAAGCCATGCCCTCTATCGGTCAGCAATCCTACGGCATGTTTCAGGCGACGGCCCAAGTGGGCCAGTACGCCGACCTTGCCTACAACGTCATTACGACCTTCCCCGCGTTCGAAGTGATTCAGCCCGGCGTCGCTGTCGAGATTGCATCGGACAATCTTTCGGTGCGCCAGGTCCAAGGGACGAGCGCCGCGGAAGACGCCGGCACGCACATCTACAAGCGCATCTTGGGTTGGTCGGTCCTTCGCACGACTCGTCAAGGTTCGGGCGCCATCGGCGTCACGGGCTACGGCGTCGGCGGGGCAGCCTACCAGATCGGCGACATGGTTCCGGTCATGAGCCGTGGGCGCATCTTCGCGGCTTGGTCGGGCACTACGCAAGTGGCCTTCTCGCAGGCGATGAAAATCAATCACTCGAGCACCGTTGCGACCCTTCGCGGCACGGTGACCGATGCGGCCTTGAGCCAGGTCGCCGGCAGCGAAGTCAGCAACATCGGCCAATACGTCCAGGTCCGATACACCCTGTCCAACAGCGGCCCGATCATCCTTCTGGATCTCAACATGCCCGGCAGCCCTGGCTTCACTGGAGCCTTCTAAGATGCGCCTCGATTCAATCTGTCGCCAAATTCTCGCACAAGCGCAGTGCCGCACGGACGCCGCGTCGACGGCTACCTTCCTGCGAGATCTGACGTACATCTATGAACAGACGTACGATATCATCTACACCGATCTGTTGGCCCGGACGATTCTCTCGGTCGACGGTCGGCCTGGCCCCGGGGCTGCTACGGCAGCCTGGCGCCAGTTCGATCGCTTCGGAACGGTGAAGTTTGGTGATATGTCGGCCGAAGACGCTCCGAACGTTGAGATCGGCGGTGTCGAGTTCGAAACCCGGATCACTTCGATCCTCGGTTCGTACCAGTACACCTACCAAGATATCCGCGAAGCGCAGATGGCCGGTCTCCCGCTCGAGACTCGCAAGGCCGAGGCTTGCCGACGGGCCTTCGAGCAAGGCATCGAAGCTCTCGCGGTACTCGGCGACGCGGCTGCTTCGTACAGCGACGTTCAGAGCCGAGTCGGATTTGTGGGCTCTGGAACTGGCTTCGCTTCAGACCCGATCCGCTTCTACGGGTTCGCCAACCAGCCCAACATCACGAACGCGGCCGTCCCTGTCGGCACGCTGTACGCCGGCCTTTCCTCGGTCAGCGGATCGACGTTGCAGACGGGCCTAAACTGGACCCTCGACTCTACGCCGGTTGCGGCCATCCTGGCGGACGTCAACGCCATGCAGAAGGCGATCGTCAATATCACGCAAGGCGCGCACAAGCCCAACGAGCTCTACCTCCCCACGCCGATTTACAGCAAGCTCGGCACGCAGGCGCGCAGCTCGACGTTCACGACCGATTCGGTCCTGCAATACATCCAGACGCAAAGCCCCTGGCTCAAGAAGATCGTGCTCTGGCCGTCGCTCGATACCGCGGGCCTCAAGCAAGACAACGCCACCGCAGGCCCCAGGATCATGATGGCGGAAAACACCCCGACGAACTTCCAACTGATTATCAGCCAGGAGTTCGAGCAATTCCCCCCGCAGATGTTGAACTACGCCTTCAAGGTCCCCTGCCACATGCGTTGCGGTGGCGTGAAAATGCCTTACCCGAAGTCGGTGTGCTACCTCGACGGCGCGGCAGGCTAAGGAGTCATCATGGCAGCTCTTTCCGGCCTTTCGGCCTACCTCGAAGGCAAAGTCCTTTCTTGGATGTCGGGTACGGCCTTCCCCGCCGCCCCAACGAACGTCTTCGTCGCGCTCTTCGCCGTGAGCCCCGTGGACGGGAGCGCGACGGTTACCGGCACCGAAACGGATTACACCTCCTACGCCCGCGCGACGGTCGCCGCTGCGACGATCTTTTCGGTTGCTCCGGCGGGCATTCCGAAGTTCATCCAGAACCAGACCACGGTCACCTTCGCCACGGCGACGGGCAACTCGACCCTCCCTGTTGTGGCCTGGGGCATTTTCGACGCCCTCACCAGCGGAAACCTTTTGATGTACGGTCCCGTCGGGACACCCCAGTCGGTCGCCAGCACGCAAACGCCAACCTTCAACGCGAGCACGCTAACGCTGACGGTGCAGTAATGCCGGTCTCCATCTTTCGCCCGGACACTCGCGGCGATTCGCACATGCACGACTTCAAGGGCGGCACCGCGCGCGCGATGGAGGCGACGCGGGCCGCGATGCTGTCGAACACCCCCGACTCGCATAAGAACGCATCCGACGCTCACAAGGACGCGGCTCGCATGCACAAGGACGCGGGTCACGGTTACATGCAAGACGAACACAAGGCCATGGCAGAACATCATGACTGCATGGCCTCGGGATCGGCGAAGGTCTAAATGGCGGCGGAAAACTTTACGGGCACGGCCCTCGCAACTTCTAGCGGCAAGAACGCTTCTCCGGCGAGCGGCGCGAGCATGCTTCCCGGCTCGTTCTACGCGAGCGACGGGCGAGGCTGGGGCCTCACGATCAACAGCAAGACGGGGCTCTGCGGCCTGGTCAAGTCCGGCGCGAACTTCGGCGGCCTCTTGACCCGATACGACATGAACTCTTTGCGGAACCTGCTCGAGACGATTCTTGCGGAAGTGTCTAGCCCCACCTAAAATAGGGGCGTGTCCGATCTGCTGACCCAATCGAACGGGGATCTGAACCTCGCGTCTGGGAATCTCCAGGTCGTCACGGACATCCCTACGATCGCGGCTCAGAAGCTGAACGCCCTATTCAAGTTCTTCTTGGGGGAGTGGTTCGCGGACACGCGCCTGGGGGTACCCTACTTCCGCTACGTCCTTGTCAAGAACCCGAACCTCGCAATCGTGCGGCAAGTTCTTACCGCCGTAATCGAGTCGGTGCCGGAGGTAACAGGAATTGTATCCGCCGATTTGCAATACTACTCTAACCTTCGCAAGGCGTCGTGTACGTTCGTGGTGCGCACGAAAGGCGGCGTCCTGCTCGCGGGGGGCGTAGGCGTCCCCTTCATCATCCAAGGCATAGGCGGTAACCCCGTATGACCCTCTTGGCCGGACTTACCCCGTCGGGCTTCGTCGCCCCCACGTTCACGCAAATCGTGAACGACATCAACGCCGCGATCTTGGCTCAAGTGAACTCGGGCCTAGACCTGTCTCCTAGTCAGCCCCTGGGGCAGATCATCGGCATCTTATCTGAGAAGCTCGCCGAGGCATACCAATTGGGCGCGACGGTCTACAACAGCCTGAATCCCAACGCGGCGGACGGGGCTCTGCTTGTCAACGCTTGTGCCCTCTCGGGGACGGCCCCTCAGGCAGCGACCTACTCGACCGTTACGTGCAACCTGAACCTAAACGCCTCGACGACGATCAACACGGGGAGCCTCATCTCGGTCACGGGTCTGACCCCCGTGTCGCTTTGGTATTTGACGGCCCCGGTGGTTTCCTCGACGGCCGGCGTCTATCAAGGCGTCTTTCGAAGCCTGAACCCAGGCCCCTTCGCGGCCCCTGCGGGCTCGCTGACTACCATCCAGGTCTCGACGCCAGGCTGGAATAGCGTCACCAACCCCGCCGCCGCGACCTTGGGTAACGCCGCTGACTCTGATGCCACGCTGCGCGCTCGACGCGCCCAGGAGCTACTAGGCCAAGGCTCGGGCGACGTCGACGCGATCCGCGCCGCAGTGCTCAAGGTCCCCGGCATCCAGCCCGGGCTAAACTCCGTGGTCGTCACGGAGAACACGACTCTGGTCACCGCGACCGACGGCACGCCGGGCAAGAGCTTCCACGTCATCATTTGGGATAACGGCATGGCGCTCAGCAACGCCGTGGCGCAGGCGATCTGGAACGTGAAGCCTTCGGGCATCTTCTCCTTCGGGGTCACGGCCGGCACCGCGACGGATTCGATCGGCAACCCCCACACGGTCTTGTTCGATCGCGCAACTCAACTCCCGGTTTATGTCTCGCTGACGACGACTAGCCCCGTCGCCCTGACGTCGGTCCAAATCGCCGCGCTCAAGCAGGCCATCGTCAATTACGCCATCGGCACGTACGACGCGAACGGCCTGACTCTCACGCAGGCCAACATCGTACTCGGGCAGAACGTCGTCGCCCTGGCCTTGCGCGGGGCGGTCTTCACCGCTCTACAGCAAATGTTCCCGGGCTCCTTGGTCGATGTCCCGACGTTCGCGCTCGACTTCATCCCGAGCCCTACGAACACGGCGAACCTCACCGTAGGCACGACGCAGATCGCCACCTTCGCGACTGCTAACTTCCTGGTCAACGGCGTATGATTCCGACCCAAGACCTGACGATGGCGGCCGAGGCGCAGGCGCTGCTGATAGCCCAGTACGCGCCCCTGCCGAACATATCCAACCTTCTGAAGGTGTTCGTTGGCGAGGTCCAGAATCTAGAGACGGCGTTCTGGAGCTACCTCAACGGGATGCTACTGACGGCCCAACCCCTCGGGGGCGGGAACTGGGATATCCTCGACAAGTACGGGGCGCTCGTCGGCCTACCGCGTAACGGCCTCACCGATGCCCAATACTTGCCGGCTCTGAAGATTCAGATACGGGCGAACAACTCCCACGGGTTCGCCGAGGATATCATTCAGATCACCAACCTCGTCACGACCGGGGCGGTGTACTACGAATGGCCCCCCGCGGCGTGGGAGATCTACTTGGGGTTCGCGGTGTCCAGCGTCTACTCGGCGCTGGTAGCGTACTTGCACCAGGCGAAGAGCGCTGGGACGCAGGGCAACGTGCGCTATGCCCCCGTGGCTAACATCTGGATCTGGAGCTCGTCGACCTTGGGTCAGCCCGTACCGGCGGGCACGGGGCTAAAGGATTCGGTCGGCGGGACGTTCCCGAACGCTCCGGTGTCGCTCCAGTCAGTCTGAAGTCATGCGCTCTTTTAGAACGTGCTGAATCACCCTGAACGTAGAATCGCTGACGGGGTGCCCATTATAGACATCCCCGATATCCTTCATTCCGATCCCCGTGCCCTTGAAGAGCGCGAGGGTGAAGTTTCCCCCGCGACATAGGATTAGTTGCTGGATCGTGTATTGCTCTTCGGTGCGAAATGTCGATGCCATCGCCCGACTATAATACATAGGCTCCAATGCGCAAGGCCGTCTGGACGTCCATCTTGTCCGCCCCGGCCTTCAGGGCCGCCGTCAGGCCGGAAAGGTAGTGCGTGTTCTGCTGAAGGTAGTAGAGCGCTTGCGTCGTCGCGTCGACCTGATCGTCGTGCTTCGCCCGGGGGAAACGCTTCATTTCCATGCGGTAAGCCCCGAGCCATTCGGCGTTCGCCGGCAGGAATACGTTCCTGGCACGAAACAGGGGCTGCACGGCGTTCGCGCGGGCCTCCTTGCCTCCGGCCGGGTTGACAGAGATGATGCCGGGAATGGTCTTCTGGAGCGTGTCGATAACAGCCGCTCCGTTGGCCTTGTCTTCGATAAGCACCCCGACCGCGCGCGGGTAGCGAACCTTTAGACCGATGATGGCCTGACAGGTCTCGCTGAAGGTCATGCGACCTCGCACCTGGTCGATAAGGTAAAAGTTCGGTCCGTGACGCCCCCAGACCTGGCCGACCACGAAGTCCGAATCCGTCGTCGCTTTGAAGGCGCAATCCCACGAAAAGATGATCTGGTGAAAGTCAGGGGCGACGGTGTACGTTTGCGCCAGGTCGTCATCGGTGAAGATGAGCCCGCTCTTGGGCGTCGGGAGTTGGTCGAGCTGGGCGGCGGCGTCGAGCGCGCCCAACGCCCTCTTCAACTGGTCGACCCGTTCACGCGAAAAACGCTTCGGGTGCAAGAGCTCGCCCTCGACCTGCCGCGGGTCGCACCCGTAAGGCGTCTGGCACCTGCGCTCTGGATCGAACTCCATCGGGAGCATGATGTGCATGGCCCCCTCTTCGAGTTCGTGCGCCGGGGGGTCGTCCACGTGCAAGCGCTGGGCGATCATGATGCGCACGTTGAGCGCAGCTGGGACCCACCGGGTAGCCATGGTCTGCGTTCGCCAGTTCTCGACCCGCGCCAGCTCAACGCTGGTGAGCTCGCTGGGCTTGATGAGATCGTCGAAGACCTGGATGTGCGCGTGCCAGCCGATGCCCTTACCCCCCGGGGTCGTGCCGATGCGAAACCCGTGGGCGTTATTATGGATCTCTTCGATGGCCTGCACGCGCCTGGGGAAGGAGACGCGATGTCCCCACCGGGCTTGATAGGGCTCGCTCGTCATGAGGTCGAGGCATTGCCGGGCGTCGCGATTGACCAGCGTCTGGTCGTGGCTCGCGAAGATCCAACGCAGGCCCGGTTGCTTGATCCAGGCCCACGCGGGGAAGAACACGCTCGTCAAAATACTCTTCGAACACCCCGGGGGCTCGTTGACGACCAGGCTATTGAACGCCCCGAGCAACGCCGCTTCGTACGCAGCGCACTTGAGATCCAGGTGCCAGTTCCATTCGAGGGGTTCGTTGACGATCCACGGCCAGCAGATGCGAACGAACTCGGCTAGCGAACGCTCGCCAAGCTGGCGCTCGGCCTCAACTCGCCGGCTCGAAACGGGCACGTAGGGCCTCCTTGGCCTCGCACGGGGGGCCGAGCAAGACGGTCGTCTCTGCGGCCGACAGCATCTCGAAGGCGTGCTCGAACTGGGCCGCGATCAGCAAAGTCTCCGGGTCGCACCCGTAATCGTTGATTTCGATGTCCTGCTTGTGTACAACTCCTCCGCACTCGTGGCTCTTCATATTGTTCCACTTGCGTTCCGTCAGTCCAAGCTCTTCCGCCTTGGCCGGTCGGCCGGTGCGTGCCTCGATTGCTTCCTGCGCCCGAAGAACCTTGTAGGGCTTTCCCGATCCATGCGGGCGATAAACGATTGGTTGGAGAATGGTGTAGTTCTGGATCTCCCTTCGGACCCAGACGAATAGGCACGTGATCCAGGAGCCCCGCTGGGGGTCCCATCGGTTCAACGCTTGGATCATCCCGATCGCCGCTGCCTGGTTCAAGTCATCCTTGGGGACCTCTATCGATAAGGAAGCGAATCGGTAGCAGTAAAAAGCCAAGACTTTTTGCTGGCTTTCGTACATCGTTCGAAAGAGGCGCTCTCGTGCGGGTCCTTTCCCCGCTCGCCACGCCTGGACCTGAGCCCAGAACGCGGTGTCTCGCGGGGTCAATTGAGCACCGCTTTAGCGGGCGCCGCCGCGTAGGCCAGGAGTATCGAGTCTTCTATCCCGACGTATACGGCCCAGTAGAACGTCGGGCGAGACTCCCCGAGCAGGAGCGCCGTCTTCGAACTGGGGCCGAGTAGATCGCCGACGAGCTTTTGAACACGCTCGCGAGGCAGTACGACACCGACTATATCGTCGTCAGCATTGAGGTAAAAGAAAAAGGCCGGATCCTGTATCCTGAGCGCGGCGTCTGCGACGCAGGCCTTGCCTTCGGGAGTCTTCGGCCAAGCAAGAAGAAGCTTTTCAATATCCATGCCATGAGCTTACCCCCCGGGTAGCTGGCATGCAAGTTGCTTCTGAATGTTTTCAGCTCTTCATCTTGGCGAACATGCCGGTCAACCGCAGGAGCGATTCGCCCTTGTGGATCGGGACGTTGATGTGCAAGAAGGCTCCAGACTTCGCCACGAACTGAAGCCCGTAGCCGTGGTTCCAAGTCGTGGGGGCCGTGTGCGCGTAAAGGGGCTGGAGCTTTGCCAGCGTGCCCGGGCACCAGGACCCGAAGCCCGAGCTCGTCACCGTGCGCGAGTTCATCCCCTGGACCCGGTGGACGTGCCCAAAGACGACGTTCGCGCCGAAGCGTTCAAGGTGGGCCTGGTCGGCGTTCTTGGCGTGTGAGACCCCATGCACGAAGTAGCACTCTCCAAGCTTGATGGCCCCGGGGATGCTCAAGTTCATGTAGGCCGTCGAGCGCTGGTAATACGCGATGCCTCGCTTCTTCAGGTTCAACACCGCTGCCGGACCGATGGCCTCGAGTACCATGTCGGCGTCCTTCTTGCGCTCGAACTCGCGCACCGCCCAGCGCTCTACGTGTTGTTCGTGATTGCCTTCGAGATAGTGAATGACGGCGCGCGGCGAGGCGCGCTGGATCTTGTCGAGAAAAACGTTGGCCGCCGTCACGTCGTCTTGGTAGCTCTCGGTCTTTTCGTGGGAGTAGGATTTTTGATGCGTCGACATGGTGCCGCCTGCATCCAAGTGATCCCCGAGCATCACAATCTCGTGGACGTCGAGCGCCTGTAGATCGGACAGGAAAGCGTCGCGCGCGCCGAGGTCGATGTGTTCTCCGTGCGAATCTGGAATGATGGCGCGCACGATCGTGTCGACCGCCGGGGCCGCGCCGGGGGACATGTGAATCTTGGCCACCTTCGGCGGCTTCGGCGGGGCCGCCGCGGGGTACGCCAGGTAATAGCGACCTTTCAACGCGGCGCGATGCTCCACGGGGAACAACGCCAGGCAAGCTTCCAGGGTCGCCCCGGTGGCCGCCATCCTGGCGTGAATGTGTTCGACCTTCTGTTTCAACGAGGATTCCCTAGTGCCTAGGTGTCTCAGGTGTACGAACACCGCTGGGTCGACGCCCGCCGGCAGATGTTCGAGGGGCGGCAGGGCGTGCGGCCAGACGCGAATCCAAGCTTCGAGGCGGTGAGCGCCGTCGAGCACCATACCCTCGTGCATCGTAATGGGCGGGGGGTCTTCGCCATCGCGCAGGCGAGCTTCGTACTTAGCCACGCGCGCAGGGTCGTAATCCCACGCCGCGCACTCAGGGTGCAGCTTGTAGGGTAGTTCAGGTCTTTGATGATTCGGCATTTAGCCTCTCCTGTTTCTTTCTTGCATAATAGACCTTATTGTGGACCGCATGGCGGGCCTTATACTCGGGGGTCTGCCGGTAGGCCTTCAGGCGGGCCTTATACTCGGGGGTCTGCCGGTAGGCCTTTTGATAGGCCTGATACCACTCTAGATTCATCAGATCGTCGGTTCGTTCATAATGAATCGTAGTGCGTTGAGCAGCCAGTCGCGCTTTTTTTGCTTCGTAGCGGGCCTTCTTGTAGGCCTTATGCCAGGCCCTCCTAGCTTCAGGGTCTTTATAAGGCATGGCTTCTAGGTGTTTTCGGCGTCTCTAATGAAGTAGTAAACGTTACCGTCCCTGTCGTAAATTACAGCTTTGACGGTTCTCTCCGCAGAAGCCACGTTGTCCACTAGCCAGGCGTCGCCCGACTGGAGCTTGCCTATAAGGTGGAAGAACTCCGTTGTCAGGTGCGCCGTACTACCGACCTTCAGGATCGCCTGTTGCTCGTCGTGTAATTCATCCAACTTGTGCTGAGCGATCCCCAGGTCTCTTTGCACTTCTTCTAGCAGTCTCATGACGGGCTCCAAGGTACGTCGGCCAACTCGGCGGGCAGGCGACCCTTGTCGATCTCGTTCTCCGTCCAGAGGTACCCCATGACGTTCCAAAGCACGGCGGCCAAGTGGTCTTCCGTCCGGTCGTTTGACATGAAAGCGTTCATGTGTCGCTGCGCCGAGTCGACGAACCGGCTAAGGGGCAGGCCCTTCTCCCAGTTTCGATCCTCGTACTTGATGGCACCGTTCTCGTAATGGCGCGCCAATCGCAGCATTGGGTGTGCGGGGATTAGGTCGAATCTACCCTTGCCACTCGCCTTGCTCCGCACGCCCCCGGTCGCGAAGACCTGCGGCGGCGTCCCGTCATCGTTCACTTGATCGTAGGTTCCCATGGAATCAGAACTCCTTGCTCGTTGTAGGTAGGCTCGGCCTCTTTCGCCCAGCAAGTCATAATAAGGGGTTCAAGCTTTAGCGGCCAGTCTTTTTCGTCGTGCATCGGCACGTTTTGCAGGTAGACGTTCGCCGCGTCCTTCATGAGCTTGGCCAGAAGCCCCGCCGCGCGGGCCGCGTCCTCGGCAGGGCCCTCGCAGATAATCTCGTCGTGAATGAACGCGACCGGGTGCCAACCTATCATCGAACCCGTGAAGCACTCGCGAGCCACGTACCACATGGCCATCTTGGCGATGTCCGCCCCCAAGCGCTGAAAGCGCTCGTTGCAGAGCTCGCTGTATTTCTTCCCGCTCGTAATCTGTCCGGTGAAAGGGCTGATCTCGCCCCCGGTCCCCGTCTCGGCGGTGAGCTCCGCTGCAAGTCGAAAGAAGGGCTCTACCTCGGGCTGCGCTCGCTTCCAATCGCGGATCCAGGTCTTGGCTTGCTCGGGCGTCATGTCGACGCCGTATTGTTTCTTCGAGTAGTCGCACGTGCGCGCGATGCCGAGACCCCCCGGCACGCCAAAGTTTATAGGCTTTGCGGCCTGGCGCGCTTCCTTGACGTCCTTGTCTTTTTTACGCCGCAAGGCCTCTTCGTACGTTATCCCCAGCATGACCGCCGCGACGCTAAGGTGCGCGTCCATCCCGGCATTGAGCGTCGCCGCGAGCGACGAGGAGCCCAAGACACGGATGCACCACTCGGCTCGGGTGTAAAGCTCCAGCGAAGGGTAGTCGCACTGGATATAGACGTTACCCTCTTCGGGCATGAAGCAATCCCGGATGCCCGCCTTCTTGCGAAGCGCCTGAATGTTCGGCCCCGCGCACGTAGTTCGCCCCGTCTTCGTCAGGTCGTATCTCGGGTGGCAAATCTGGAGCGCGCCCTTGAGCATCTCCACGTCATTCGATAGCACCTTGCGCGCGGTCTGAAATTCGCTGTAGTCCTGAATGATCGGGTCGTCTACTCGGTCGCAAGCGTCGGCCCCGAGCGAGATTTGGCCGCCTTTGGTAAGTACGGGCTGGATGCCTTCCGCCTCGCACGCGCGAGCCATCGCGGCTTGCGCCGCCTTCGTGTCGGCCGCACCGGGGACGACGACGCCTTTGCGATTCACCACATCGGGGCGAACCAGACCCGCCGCGACGAGCGTCTTCTTCAAGTCGGTGTAATCCTCTTCCGCGAGCCGCGCGAACTCCTCCACCCGCGACGGGTCCGTGCGCAGGCCGTAGCAGGACGTGAGCGCAAGGGCGAACTGGTACCGGGTCTGGTTGAACTGATCCACCAGTAGCGCGACGCCGGCCTGCTCTTGGCACTGAAAAACCTCGTACGTCGCCACGGCATCTTCTAGGGGGTAGAGCCGCGCGCCTTCGGGCCATTGGTCTAGTGGCACGTCGTAAAGCTCGCCGTACTTCAGGCGCCAGGTGTCCTTGTCTAGCCGGCGCTTCAGGTACCGAGACGCCATGTCGTCCAGTGAGTAACCGCGCTGTACCCACTCGCCATCCAGGCCGCGCGCCCCGCGGAACCTGCCGAGCGCCGTGTCTATGAGTTGTTCTCTAATTTTCGTGCAGGTGATCTGGTTGCGATCGTACTTGGCAAACACCGTCGGGATCAGATGGGGCCAGTTGGCGCAGATCACCTGACAATCGTAGGCCACGTTCTGCCCGACCAGAAGGTCATTACCCCCAAAGAGTTCTACAATGCGAGGCTCGGCCCCTTTGGCGTGATGCAACTCCCGGTTCGGGTAGATCGACAAGCACACGGCCTTGGGGGCCATGTTGCCTGGACCGAACAAGAAGGTTTCAAAGTCGAATGCAATCGGCATGGAAACCTCAGTGGGTGGGTAGGAATCGAACCTACTCTCCAACGGCAACGTGGTCGCCGCCAGACTTAGCCTTAGCCACCCGAAACCCCGCTACCAAGCGGGGTAAAGCTAAGCTCAGACCGGAGAAAAAAAGTGCTTCGTGAACGAACCGCTCTGGTTCTTCTGAGTCCGAAGGTTGATCTTCGTGCCTTTCATCGGCTGGTTGGGCTGGACGGCGGCGTTGGTCAGGGCGGTAATGCTCGGGGCTACCTTATTCCGAGCCTCCTCCGTCTTTGCCCCAACGGCGGCCATCATGAATTGCTTCACGACGGGGGCGTTCCATTCGATCTGCTTCGGCGTAGCGAAGGACACATACCACGAGTGTTGAGCGCCGACGGCTACATCGGGCAGATTGCTAGTTTCTGGTGTCAAGGTGATTACAAGAGCGTGGCCGGCAAAGCCACTGAGCTCTCGCATCTCGTCGATGACACATCGACCTTGGAACCCGTCCGGGAAGTAAGGTGTCTTGAATGAAAGGTCTTTTGCGTTGCCGATATCGGGAATCATGTTCTACCTCTTCGTGCGTTCGTTGTTAGGTTAGTGTCCGCCGGCCTTGACGAAGGCCGCCCAAGCGAAATGCGCCTCGGGGCCGTAGTCTTTGACCAGGCTGTTTTCCGTGACTCGGCCCTTGCGCGGTTGAAAAGCGTTCTGGACCGAGAGGATTTCCGGGGACTGCCCCTTGTATTCTGCCATGAAAGAGTTGAAGGTCATGTCCTATCTCCTTGGATTGTCACTATACGAAGCGAATCGGATAAGGTCAAGCAGACCAGGCGTTACCGCGGTGTTTTTTCGGGGGCGGCAGTATGTCCGCGATGAGGAGCTTGCTCGTCTGCCCGTTCAGCGCGAAGTTCGACGCGGCGACGTCGAGGGCCCGATCGAAGGCGTCCATGTGTTCTTTGCAGGTATAAAAGACGTCTATCTGGATAGTGTCGGCCTGTTGCCCCGTGCGGTGGTGACGGCCGATTAGTTGCTCCCAGAGCCCGGCATCGGGGAGCGGGCACGTGATGAGCCCCCTCGACCAGGGTTGGAGGTTGCGCCCCGTCGCGTTCGCCTTCACCGATGCGATGCAGGGTTTCCCGTAACCCGCCCGCGATTCGTCGTCGATGCGCTCCTTGCGCGAGTTCATTCCGCCGGCCCCGAAGTAATCAAGACCTGTACGTCGCGCGAGCTCGCGACCGAAAAACGAATGCTGCGTCCAGACGATGCCCGGCTCGTCCTCCTTATGAATCCAAGCCTCTGCGACCTTCAGCGCGGCATCGTCATGCCAGACGGCCTGCACGTTGATCTCGAACGTCGGAGCCTCTTTCCTCCACGCGGCCAAGAGCCCTAGATCATCGATCTCCCCCGCGTCCACGGCGCTCACAACTTGCGATTCCGAGTCGACCGTACTCGAGCGGGACAGCACATCGCGCACGAACTTCCCCCAAGCCTTGCGGGCCGCGTACCAAGGATCCGGCGGGCGAGGGGCCCAAATATAGTGCAGCCCGAGAGCTAGTTGGCGCGCGCAGGCCGAGACCTCCATGGCCTCGGTCAAAGCCCACCCGTCAGGGGTTTCGTTCAACATGCGCAAGGTCTTGAAGTTGTCGTCCGTGACCTTCGCGTGTTCGTAGGTAATCCGGCGCAGGATGATGGAACTCTTGCAATCCTGATCGTTGGTGCTGAACACGATCCCGGGGGTATCCCGGAGCTTGTCTCGGAACGCCGTCGGGCCATCTTCCGCCCCCGGGGATAGCTCCAGAAGCGCCCCTGGCGCACGGCGCTTGAAGTCGTCCACGTTGGGGTTCAAAGCTTCTCCCCATTCGCGCAGGATGTCGCGCGCGAATGGCACCGGGGCTCGCTCTTTCAGCGCCCAGATCAGGATGTGCGCGAAGAGCTCCAACTCTTTTTCGATGAAGGTTCCGCCCAGCCCAACGAAGATCGTCTCAGGGTGCGCGTCCATGTAGCGGTCGACACGTCGGGTGACCGCGGATTTGCGGTGTTTCAACTTGTGTATTTCGTCGCCGATGATCAACTCCGGCCCAATGAACTCGAGCTCGCCGTGCATGGCCTTGCGGCCGAGGGCTTCGTACCCGATCATGCGCATCGACATCGACACGTTCCACCCCTGCCGGCGGTACCTGATGCGCTCGACCTCGGTCTTTTCGATGAGACCTCCAGGCAGCAGAAGCACGGACCTCGGGTTACCGAGCAGTGGGGGTAAAAGCAAGGAGATGAGCGTCTTCCCGCCCCCGACCGCGATCGGCCCCGCGCCCCCTTTGCAAGCTATGAACTCGCGAAGCGCTTGCTCCTGAACGGGCTTCAGCTTGCAAAGGGGGTTGTCGGCTACGGCTGGCAACGGCGGCAGTGGCCCGCGCCCGGGAAGGTCCAGCACTCGCCGAAGATCCTCCGAGGTCTTGATCGGGTTGTGGCTCCCGCCGAATGCCATTAGCGCGTACCGATGATAACTTCGTGAGCTAGGCTCCTTAGCATTTCGATGCAGATATAGGCCTCGGGGCTACACGTATCGATGATGATGCTCACCCCGGGCCTTTTTTCGATCTCGCGGCCTACCGCCTCAAGCAACTTAGCCGGCCCCATCCCGAAAGAGTGATCCTCGCCGAGTCGGTAGTCGCAAGGGAGTGTCTTCTTGGCCGCCGCCAAAATGTCAGAGAAAAGTGCGGCAGGATCGCGGCCGATTGGGATGCAGTTGACGTAAAGCGTGCGAATGGCGGGGACCTTGGGGTCGACCTCTACGGCGTCGGCGGGCGCGCCGGCTTCGCCCACCGTGGCGTCAAGCGACCACGGCTCGGGGTTGACGGTGAACGTGCTAGTGGCCGTCTCGGGGTTGACGGTGAACGTGCCGTTGGCATCTTCTACCTTCGGCGCCTTAGGCTTGTTCTTCGCCCCCGGCGGCCGTCCTGGCTTGCGGTTGACAGTAGGGGTCGCCTCGGTGGGCTCGATAGGCAAGCTGGCCGCGGGGTGCGGGTTGCCCCCGGGCGTCGGATTCTCCGGTGGAGCCAAGGTCTCCGGTGCCGGCGGCGCGACGGTCGCACCCCCCGAAGACGCGAGCTGTTTCATACGTGCGAAAATGTCATCGGACACGTCAGTCATTTTTAGCTCCTTAGAAATAGCGCTTGCATTGCGCTCGGTAGGGACAACCGCCGTAGGCGCCGCAGTGGGAGTAATTCCCAGGTACGTTTGCAACAATAGCGTCGACCGTTGTTTCTGTCAATGCCGCGAGCTCTTCAGCGACGTTTTCTAGCACCTGAAATCCGAGTGCCGCGTGCGTCCGCGACATCTCAGTCACGACCGGAAGGTGCCGGTGAGGCTTCTTCTTTTCCGCGTAGAGCCACTGGAGCGTGATCGTCTCTACCTCCGTCCGCTGCAAAATCTCGTGCCCGTAAAGTAATGCCTGCGGGTTGGTCAGTAGCTGACTCGGGGTCATTGCGTACTTGAGGTCAGCTATGAACTTGTAATCAATCAGCATTCCGGGAACTTCAAGGTCCTTTCGCCCACCCCAAGAATGCTTCGCGCCCCGAAAGTCGAACTCGACCTCGACCTGCGCCAGCTTGTTTTTTACCCAGGGGCGAACGTAAGGTTCTAGCACCGCTGCGACGCGCCCCATCTTCGTAGACGTGTCCGGCAACGTGCCGTGAGAGACGAGGTCTTCCATGTACTTGTGTCCCGCCCTACCGTCCTGGAACGCCGCCGTGTCCGGGGCCTCCATTCCGGCCAAATAACGGAATGACCAGGCGCGTTTGCATTGGAGCCCTGTCGTGAGCATGGTTGCGCGAAACTGCATAGCTCAGTAAGGTAGTGCTATTGCCGGCTATTGTCCACGTCGCCGTGATGAACGGGACGAAGCAGCTCGGTTACCCCAAATGGCCCCTCGCTAGGCCCGGGGAATGTGTGTCTATTTCCGATGTCTTCACGCGCCGTTACGACTACGATGCGTTCGCTCTCGCGCACGCCATCCCCGAGGGCTTGCCGGCCTACCGGCTCACGAAGGACTACCCCGGTGAACTAACGTACGTTCTACTCTTCGCAGACCTCGACGCGCACAAGCTCACGGGCGACGCGCTCGACGCCTGGAAGGAGACCGAAGCGGCTCGCGCTCGGGTCATGGGGGGATGCTTGATTTACAAGACACGCTCGGGGGTTAGGTTAGTCTGGCAGGTCGAAATATTAGGCAGCGCATTTTATGAGTTCACCGCCAAGGCTTGGTACCTCGAACTCGAGCGCCGGGGGTTTCTCGGGGTCGATCACACCGCGGGGTCCTTTGGTCGGCACATGCGCCTTCCGTTCGTGAAGCGTGACGGCAAAGACGAGACCCCTGTACTCGAAGGCGCCCTTGCCCCCCTCGACTTCGACCCCGGACCGTTCACCCCTAGGGCTCCTAGAAAGGCCCGCCCTCGCGCTACGAAAAGCGTGAGCGCGTCTTGGGGCCCGGACGACCCGGTACTGGCCATAGCTATCTCGGAAGGCAAGGCGTGTCACGTAGGCCGGGGGGTCTATGCCGTCTATTGCCCGACCGAAAGGCACAACGGGGGCGCCCTCACGTCGACCACGGCGATCCTGCCCGATGGCCGGTTCAAGTGCATGAAGGCCTCTTGCGGCCACGTAACATATTCCGATTGGGCCGCGACGATTATCCCCCCGGCCCAGCCCGTCACCGCGACGCCTCGGGCCCTGCTCGAGACCCTCAAGGCCGGGGGGATCCGGGGACAGCTTAGCGCCGTCGACCTGACGACGGGCGCGGGCAAGAGCCACGAAACCCGCCGACACCTACCCCCCGGCGCGATTCACGAAGGCATCAAGAACGTGCTCTTGAGTAAGACCAATGACCTAGCGACCCAGCACCGCCTCGCCTGCGGCGCGCACCAGGCGGCCGGGGTCGACGTCCCCCTACCCGAGCGGGGGGGATGCGTTCAACCAAAAACCGTAAAAGCTTTGAGGGATGCGGGAGTTTCGAGCAAATATGCCTGCATGAACTGCCCTACCAGAGAGGGCTGCACGGTGGCCGAGGGCGTCGGCGACAAGTTGAAAGGTGAGGTAAGCTCTCATGCTATGCTACATCGCTACGGATGAGGTGTGTCCCAAGTCAGTGTCCCCTTCAAGAGAAGAAGATCTTAGATCATAAGGGACACTGACTTGAAACGGCAGAGCTAGCCCATGAAAAATATCATCATCGACGAATGGCCCGAAGTTCTGGATCAATTCTCCATAGCCTTGGCCGATATCCCGACCGCTCTCGACTCGACGGGGGCGGCGTGGCGCAAGGCGGTCGAGCCCTGGGCCAAGGCTTTGATGGCGGGGACGGATGACCTCTCGGCCCGAGCCCGAGCTTGCGAAGTGCCAGAAATCCCCGACTCGTTCAAAATCCCCGGGTTCGAGAGCTCTGGGGGTTTCAACGCCAAGCTTATCGCCCTGTCTTTTGCCCCGGTGAAGGTCGCGGGGGACGTGCGCCGGGCGGCCCACGAAAGCAGCAAGCTCACGTTCTCTGAGGGGCGCGTCGACGTCGTGCGCCTGAGCACCGCCGCCGCGCATCTGAAGTCGCAAGGCGGCACGATTCTCGCCGCGGGGCTCCCACGGTTGATCCTTCAGGCCTTGCGCCCGGATGTGATCTACCGGCAGCACAACGTCGAAGACTCGCCGGGCGTGGCTATCGAGCGGGTGCGCGTGCTGGTGTCGCAGGCATCGACGAGCGCGCTTGCACAAGACCCGGAACGCCTTCGTGCGATTTGTGACGACGTCTACCGGCGTCGGCCGGGGTCTCGCGTGTTCGTGTGCTGCCCGAAGAAGCTAACGCACAAGGTCAAGGAATATGCCGAGACCTTCGAAGTCAGTCACTTCGGCGCGATCGAAGGGCTAGACACTTGGCAAGGGTGCGACGTCTTTGCAACCATAGGAGATCACTATCAAAACCTGCTATCCGTCGACATCGAAGCGGAGTTCTTCGGGGTCGACGCGAACGAGCTCGGGCGACAGAAACTCGCGTGCGAGCTCGAACAAGCTCACGGTCGCGCGCGCGATTGCCGACGCACGAAACCCGCGCTGCACTTGCACTACGGGCTAGCCTGGCCGGGCCGCTGGTATTCGTCCAATACCTTGACTGAAAACTTCCGAGCTATATAATAGCCCCATGTTCAAGCCTCGCGTCATCGAAGATCACCGCGGCAAAGGGACGGCGTACCTAACGCGAATTTACCTGATCGGGCGCCCTAAGGCGGCCGACGGTCTAGACCCTTTCGACGCGCACGGGAACTATCGCAAGGTCCCGATCAAAGAGCGCAGGTTGTTCGGCGTCGCCGCGTACCTGCACAAGTTTCACCGAAGCGATGACTCCAGCGCCTTGCACTCCCACCCGTGGAAGTGGGCGTTTTCATTCGTGCTCTGGCGCGGGTACTGGGAGGATCGACTCCAGCCTGACCTTACGATCAAGCGCCGTCGAGTGCGGTCCTTCACGTTCAACTTCATCCGAGGCAACGATTACCACCGGATCGATCTCATCGACGGCAAGCCGGCCTACACGCTGTTTTTCACCGGGGGCAAGACAGGGAAATCGTGGCACTTTTTCTTCGACGGGATGTTCTACCCCTGGCGGGTGTTCCTGGAAAGGTGCCGGTCGTGAACCGCACCGACCGCGAGCTCGCGGTTTATGATCCGAAGGACCTGGCGAAGGCGCCCGAGCCTTGGCTCCAGCAACTGAACGAGCCGGACGAAGCCTTTCGGTTCTTCCGCGCGTACCGCGAGCTCTCCTGGCCGAGGCGCTTGCAGCGTCTACACGGCAAAGACACGGCCCAGATCGCGAAGTGGTCGAGTGAGCACAAGTGGGTCCAGCGCTGCGAGGCTTACGACCGCATGCTCGAAGAGCACGCCGTCGAGATCAAGAAAGAGACCGTCGGAAAACTCATGCGCGAGTCGGCGGCGCACTCTGTCGCGACGATAAACGAGGGCTTTCAGGTAGTTCGGCGAGAAATCCAGCTCATGCTCGAGAAGGCGAACGATCCCCAATGGGAGAAAATGCCGATTATGCAGGAGAAGAACGTGATCAAGCTGGCGGAACTCTTGATGAAGTTCACCAACCTGATCGCGGGGCTCCCGACCGAGAGAGTTGAAAAGACCCCGGTCGATTACAGCAAGATGTCGACGGAAGACCTGAAAATCATTATGGAAATAGAGGCAAAAAACAAATGACTTTTACCGAAGCGATGAAAATGGTCAAGTTCGATGGCGTGGTGTGGCTCCCCCGGTGGCCGAAGGGGACATACTTGACTCGACGAGGGGACGCGATCGTACTTGTGTCCAAAAGAGGTGAGTGTTTATGGCAACCGGGCGCGCCTGAGCAATACGATAGCGAATGGATCGGATGGCCGGGGTCGATCGCGGATTTTTGCTTGCGGGATGCGCAGGCGGGAGGTTGGCAATGATTCGACTACTAGCGATCGACCCGGGGACGAAGGATAACCTCGGCT